>Ga0114922_10000527_pt1 | contig 36721 bp, 38 predicted proteins | sample AartaG_FD_100975 | JGI IMG/M metagenome (GOLD analysis project Ga0114922, IMG submission 100975) | Deep subsurface microbial communities from Aarhus Bay to uncover new lineages of life (NeLLi) - Aarhus_00045 metaG | ecosystem: Environmental > Aquatic > Marine > Oceanic > Sediment | place... | reverse complement strand
ATTTTGTTCTCATTTGCCTGTTCCTTTCTCATTGGTTTTTGAATAACTGAATGATAACAGGAACAGGCTTTTTTTGCATAAGTTTTTACATAAATTTCTTTCCGCAACAGGAACTAATTAGTTAATTTCTCAAACTGGGCTGCTAATTCACTTGCCTTCGTAGCAGAAAAATTAAGTTAGCACTTTCCAGAAATGTTTTGGCATTCGCTGAGCCATTTTCAACGCACCGTTTGAGCCTGCAAATAAGGGCTCATCAACGCGAGTTACTTGGCCTCCGCCCAATTCGGCCATCGCTTCTTCAATAAGGTTAGGCAGACCTATCATTTGGCCTCCGCCGCCGGCTAATATCACATTAGAACGCAAAGCTTGCTGAAACTCAGGGTCGTAAGTGGCAATTAGTTCATCTATCGAATCGACCATGCCGGGTACAATGCTTTTGCAGGCGTTTCTCAATTCATCGGTAATGTCAAATTCCTTGGGTCTGCCCTTTACGGGGAAACTTGCTTTTACTCGATCTGCATTCTTCGAAACGAAGCCGTAACGTTCCTTCAATTTTCTGACCATATTGATAGTAAATTGAGCATTTGGATACTTTTTGTGAATCATCTTTGACAGCTTGTCATCAACGAAATCACCAGCCTCATCCAGGGTAATCTGGTCCTTCTTTTCCGGTATAGTCCCATGCAGACGGCACAAATCGACTGTTCCGGCGCCAATATCAATCACCAAAACCTGGTCGAGGATTCCAAGTCCGTAAGCTACGGCAAAGGGTTCAGACACTATCATGACCGTATCGAGTACTCCACGAGCTGCATCTATAAGAACACGTTTGCTGGCGATACTGGCTCTTGCTGGTGCACCAATCACGCCGTAGACAGGCTGGTTAGACTTAGGTCGTGCTTTTTCTAAAAGGTGACGAGTCAGTTGCTTGGCGGCTGTGAGATACTTGTTATTTCCACCTTTTCTTTTAGTCTGAATAACGCCGTGAGCCAAAGGCCGGATAAGCTCTACGCTCAGGCGGTGTTTCAGTGCCGTATCCCCAAACAATGGTTGAGCACCCAACAACTCTTCAGAGATATTATCCTTCGGATAACCTACATAGGTCGGCACTACCTCCCGAACACCATTGCTGGCCGATACCGATGCTCGGCAGGTACCCAGATCAATACCTACAAAAAGAGTCTTATCGTTTGATGGAAAAGCTGCAAAGCTTTCGGAAATAGAAGGTTTTGCCTTGCTCCTTTTTTTGTCCTGCTTTTTCGTTTGCTTTTTAGCCATATTTCTCATCCTTTCTTTGGAACACTGCCAATACTGCACAATGATTAATGTGAATTTTCTTCGGCAGCAGTATTAAGCTTCGGTTTTTGAAGCACAACATTCTGCCGAAAAACGTTTTCCAGCATGGTTTTTTCATTATCCATAATAGACCCAGCCGGTTTCCCCCAATCCCCTGCCTTCGACATATCTGATTCACCAATAGGGGCGCCGGCGCTCAGTTTGTCAATTTGAGCTTGAAGTCGTTCACCGGCAGCTTTTATAGTGTCGGTCTGCTGCTTGAAGTATTCATCTTGCTTTTTACGCATGGTGATTTCGTCTTGGAACCGTGCCCTCGCAGCCGTTAATTCGTCACTCTGCCGCCTTAGGCGCTGCTCAAGCTTATCAATGTGTTGCTCTAATTCGTCTTTTGCCCGTTCATGTTCACGGATTTGCTCCCGGAGTTGTTCGCTTGCTGCCGACAGCTCGGCCATCTCTTGCTTGAGCTTCTGCCCGGCCTGCTCGTGCTCCGTGACCTGGCTCTGCAGTCTTGAATTGGAAGCTTCTAACTCCTCAGTCCGCTGCTTGATGAGTTCGGCCATGTGCTGACGGTATCTTTTTAATTCTTCCTCAGTACGTTCCTTCTTTGTGATATCTGCGGCAAATCCGATAAGTCCCACAGCCCTGACCGCATCGTCGTTGAGTACGACCATTAACATTTCCGTGAAGAATGGTGTTCCATCTCCTCGAACATGGCCCAACCGCCCGGTGAATTGGCCTTTCTGTTCGGTCTCCTTGATAAAAGGAATTACATCACTTGCCATCTGCTCTTCAGTGTGGAATGTACTAATCTGTTTGCCAATCAGTTCATCCGTGGTCTTGTATCCATGCATCACGGCCCAGGCCGCATTGACGAACTGAATGACTTTATTGAGGTCGAAGACAACAATTCCCTCCCTCCCCCGTTCAGCGATCGCTACAAGATGCCGCAACGTCCGCCCGACCTGTTTATGCGCAGCAATTACAGAATCCATGTTTGTATTTCCTTTCTATATGCAGCTTTTATTTAAGTTTCAACTTTCAAAATCCGGTCCGTACTTTCATACACATCAGTCAATGTCGACACCGACGAGTTCGGGCCTTTGAAGTGCAATATTTTGCCTAAAGACATTTACCAACATAACTCTTTCATCATTGGTAAGAAAGTCGGCTGCTTTAATCGAATCCACCGCATCCAACATATCCGTTTGGCTGATATGGCCGCGAGCGCCCAACTCATCGAGTCTTTCCTGAAGGGCCAGTATGGTTTCGGCCATAACCTTGAGGCGTTGTTCAAGCTTTTCTTCGGCAAGCCCTTCGGTGCTCAGCAGACGTATTAATTCCTCGGCTACGATAGCTCTGGTCCTTGCACCGGGAAAAATATATCGCAATTTCTCTACCGCTTTGCTCAAAGTGCTGCCGGGCCAGGACAAAACTTTACGAGTTGTCCCTACAAGTGTTCCCATGTCGTGTCCAAAACCACGAGAAATGTCATTTAATCCCATATCGATTCCGGAGCAGAACTAAATACCCAAAAGTATAAGGCGGCAGGATTGCGGCAACTTAAGTGGACCCGATTCGGCTTCGAGCCTTGTTACCAGTCCTTCTGCTATGTTCTTAATGCCGTTTTTTACTGATTCTCTTTTTTGCCCGGCTGTCCCTTTTAGCCGGGCTGCTAATGAAAGGATTTTGGATATCTCGACCAAAGTGGCAACCTTGCATATTTTTTCGATTTCTTCGACTACAATTGTGTCAACATTTTCAATTTCGGCCAATTCTTTCGCGCATTGAGACTGCGGGTCCAAATCCTCCACTTCTTTATTGGCGGCCTTAATCAGTAAGGAACTTAGTTTTTTTCTAATTGGTTCCATTATTGTGGATGGTTAAATGGTAATCGGCTAATGGCTTAACGATTTGTACCGGCGTTTAATCGAGCTTTGGATTTGCGATTAGCAGAGTTGTCATTTTCGACGACAACCGCATCGACAACTTTCGACTTTTGAGCACCAACAATTTGGCCGAATAAGTTTACTAATAAAACCTTTTCCTCGTCAGCCAGTTTCCTGGCCGCTTCAATCGAGTTCATCGCTTCCCACAACTGGCTTTCGCTGACCGGACCGCAGGCTTTCAAGGCATTGATTTTTTCATAAAATGGCTGTGATACCTCATCTATTACTTCCATTCGCTCTGAAATCTTGCCCACCAAAAACTCAGCTTGCCTGGCAAGCGAACGTGAGAGCTTCTCGAAAATGGAATTGCGAATCTTCTCGGGTAAATTTGTCGATTCTTTCAGCTTTTTTTGGGCCGACAACAATACGTTACGGCTTTTGCCGGCAAAGAGTCCCATGTGATTGGCAACATTATTACAGAAATCTTTCAAACTCACTTTGATTCCTCTTTATACCGAACAAAGAACGGAGCAGAACACCAGGGAAATCGTAACCATAAGCTTGATGAGTATATTCATAGCAGGACCTGAAACGTCCTTAAATGGGTCGCCCACCATATCCCCAACCACCGCTGCCTTATAAGCGGCTTCCATATCATCTCCTTTTTCGCGATGACTTTCAATCCACTTTTTGGCATTGTCCCATGCACCTCCCCCGATTGACATGCTCATTCCTAAGACCGAGCCTACAATCATTGCACCAACTAAAAAACCGCCCAGAGCTTCTACTCCAAGTGTAAAGGCCACAACGAATGGTGAAGCAATAGCAATTATCCCAGCCACGACCGTAGCCATTAGGGAATCTCTGGCAATGACATCTATACATCTATCAGTGTCGGGTTCGGCCTTACCTGTCAATAAACCTTTTTTCTGCTTAAACTGCCGGCGAACTTCGAGGACCAGTTTGTTTGCTATTCTGGTTACTGCTCCCATAGTCCAGGCGGCAAAAAGAAGCGGCAAAACGGCTCCAATAAACAGGCCAACCAGTACCTCAGGGGCGAATAACTCAGCGTCAGCTAATTTTGTGCCGCCGATATAAGCCGCAAATAAAGCTACCGCTGTAATGACTCCGGCGCCGATAGTAAATCCTCTGCCTATAGAAGCGGTAATATTTCCGACGGCGTCAAGATTGTCCGTAATCCGCCGGGTCTTTTGGCCCGCTCGGCTCATTGTCGCTATGCCGCCGGCGTTGTCAACTATCGGCCCGTAAGCATCGATAGACATAATAATTGCCATAGTTGCTAACATTGCCACTGCCGAAAGGCCTATCCCATAGAGTCCGCCAAGTAATAGGGTTACGGTTATAGTCGCACAAATTGTAATGATAGGCAGAAGTGCACCTATAAAACCGACAGCTAATCCTGCGATTACGTTTGTAGCGGCCCCTGTTTTTGACATGTTCACGATATATCTGATTGGAAGTCCGGAACCAAAGTATTCTGTCTCAAGGCCAATCAAAAGCCCGCACAGAACTCCTGTTGCAACAGTTAGAAAGAGACTGAATTCGCCTGTTATCCAAATGACCGCTACGAAGGCCCCGGCAAGAAACAATCCATTGGCAACATAGATTACATTTCGCAAAAATGTCTGCGGACCCACACGTTTACTAAGAAGCTTACCTGTCGATATAGCTAACAGGCAGCTGATAAGACCTATAGATATTAGTACAAGCGGCAGTATCACGTATTTTAACTCGCCCATTCTAAGGGCCATGATAATCGCAGCCACTGTGGAGCTGGTAAAAGACTCGAAAAGGTCCGAGCCCATGCCGGCAACGTCGCCTACGTTGTCACCGACATTGTCAGCGATTACAGCCGGGTTACGCGGGTCATCCTCTGGCAGATTGTATTCTATCTTTCCTGTCATATCAGCACCAATATCGGCGCTTTTTGTAAATATTCCCCCGCCAACTCTGCCAAACAACGCAAAAAAAGAAGCTCCAAGGCAAAAACCGGCAACGATATACGGCAAAGTTTCAGGATTATCGCCATTAAGTACGAGAAGAGAATAAGTGCCAAGGCCGATGATACCGACAGATGCCACGGAAATACCCATAACAGAGCCGCCCAAAAAGGCGACATTTAACGCTTCGGCCAGACCGCTTTTCTTAGCAGCCTGGCATGTTCGTACGTTTGAGGTGGTAGCAGCTTTCATACCAATCCAGCCGGGCAGCATTGAACAGATTGAGCCTGCCAGAAAAGCGATAGCTGTCGGCAGACAGAGCGTAAAGCAAATGGCAAGAAAAGACATAACGAGGAAAATCGCTGTTATCTTGTATTCCTGTTTCAGAAAAACCACCGTACCTGAGCGGATTTTCTCGGCGATAGCCTGCATTTTGCTGGTGCCAGCCGAATACCCAAAAAGAGAAAAAAACCCGAGCAGGGCAAAACCTAAACCTGCAACGCCAACCAATGGCACCGCTCGCAGCAGCGCTTCATATCGCGGCAATTGTTCAACAGAAATCGGCTCGTCTGTACCACAGATTGAATCATCGGTTTCTATTGACGCTATGGGGATGTAACGGAACTGTCCCTGAGTGTAAATATCGAGAAGTGCGGTGTCGTCTTTGTCGGATGCGACCGCAGCAAAAAACTCATCCAGGTCGGAGATAGTTGTTCCATCGATGCCGACAATTACATTACCAGGCGCAAGGCCCGCCTGGTCGGCAGCGCCTCCGGGTACCACAGATAAGACTACGACGCCATTTACATTGTTGGCAATGTTATACGTCTCACGCAATGTTGAGGTAATCGCTGACAGCGATACACCCCACTTGGAATCGTCTGAAGTTGTCTCGGTGGTCTGAGCAGTCATTATGATTGCGGAGGGCTCGGCAAGCACAGCGTATGTCCGGTTCTTTCGGCCATCTCTTATATATGTGATTCGGACGGTTTCGCCAGGCTCCAATGTTGCCATAACCTCTTTAAATATATTGACATTTCTTGTGGCTGTTGTGTTTATGACGGCGATGACATCGCTTCTTTGAAGACCGGCTTTTTCTGCCGGCGAATCGGGCAAAACAGAGTTTACAAGAACGCCGTGCTCATCGTTTATACCCAATTGCTTTGCAATAACTTCATCGACGGAAACAATTGCGACCCCCAGAAAAGCAGACGGCGAAGGAGACACTTGCTGGCCTGCGGCTGTTTTGATAATTGTTCCACGTTCGATTGTTTCTGTGAATTCGCCGATCACCTCGGCTCCGGGAAGATTAAGGTCAAGGCCCATCACATTTGAATATAATAGGTAAACAAAAAAAGCGAACACCATACCTGCTACAACTATGGTCCACTTAACGTAATTCTTCGGGCACCTGTCAAATTGCTTTCTGTTTCCGTTGTCCAAAAGCTTGGTCCTTCTTAATTCGTTTTACTCTCAACTTCGCTGTTGTCCTTTACCGGTTCAGTTGACCGCGCAATATGTGTCTCCACTATTGTCAGATTATTAACACAACGTATTACCTTTTTGCCGGCAATAACCGCTGCTCCAACTAAAGCACCCGCAAATTGAGACATATCTGTTAGAGCTTCCGAAAATTCTGACTTTCTGCTATTCATTATCAAGTCTTCCTTTAGAACAAATATGCTAAATTTCGCCGTCCATATATTGGACCGGTATATCTTCACCAGCCGGCACCTGCTCTACTGTGACTTCAGGGCCGTACACATTAAGCAAAAGGAAATGACGTATGCCTGAATCCAGAAGTCCATCAGAAAAGCTGCCCGAGGTAATATAGCGAACCCCGTTGTTCGTAATGTCAACAAAACCGTGATAATGCCCTTGCAGGACGAAGTCCACTTCGTATTTTTCAAAAAGCTCTATGAGCTGTTGTTTTTCTTCTGTTTCGGGGAATTTGTATACACCATACGAGTCGCCGTATATAGGCATGTGGCTTATTACGAAAAGAAGCGGCTGTTTATTGTTCCGCAGTTGGCCCCGAATCCATTCCATTTGTGCCTCGCCTATTTCGCCGCTTGCCGAATCGATTACAACAAATTTTGCATTGCCGCCTTTGAAGGAATACGCTGACGGCCCCAGATACCTCCAGTAATACGACCAGCCACTATTATAGATGTCGTGATTTCCCAATGTAGGGTACGAAGGTGACGTCAGTGCGTTAATGTGTTCGATAAAATTACTATATTCAGCTTCTTCACCAAGGTATGTCAGGTCTCCGCCGAATATAACAAATCTTATTTGCTTTTGTTTGATTGCCCTGTCAAGGTCATCAAAGCAGCCGTCTCCTTTTGCATACAGATGCGGGTCACCGCAAAAAGCAAACGAATAAACATAAGTGCCTTTTATTATGTCTTTATAAGGTGATTTTATCGATGAAGACAATCCGAACCTTTCCTCAACGGTTGACTCTTGCGTTTCTCCGCGACTTAATAAAAACAAACACAGAGGAAGAAGTATCAGGATGATTGGCGGCCTTATGAGTAAGGCGATGAGTATCCGCTTTAATAAGTTTTTTCTCTCTTCTGTCGCCCGCCCACTGTCATCTGTCATCCGTTTTTAACCTCCGGCGGCCTGTTGTATTCCCTGTAGGCAAGGTAGAGAATCAAAAGTACCAACAGTCCTACGAATAATACAGTATCACTGGTTGAGCTTAACTGCGGCGGCACTTCCGAAGGCCTGTTCATACCCGTAGTGCTGCCGGTACCGCCTGGTGTCCCAGGCGTCCAATCTGATGTTCCACCGGTATTTTCATCTCCAGGAACTGTTGAGGGCCTGTTGAAAGCGGGATTATCCCCTGTTGTAAGCTGGACATCATCTTGCGCTAATTTGCCACCCTTCGGCCCTTCCTCGTCGTCATCAGCAAATGGCATCCCGCCCGTGAATATTGAGAATATTTTCTGCCGCAGGGTTGTCTGTGTTTGCGTTTGTTCAGCGGCTTCTATAATACCCGATGAATCCAGCGGTACATAACGTACTGAGCCGGCGCTGTAAACATCCAGAAGAGCGATATTATCATTGTCGCTCGACAGTGCTCTGAAAAAATCATTCATACTTGATACCGGAGTCTGGTCAATGCCTGTGACCACATCTGTCGGTCGCAAACCCGCTTCGTCCGCTGCACCGCCTGGGGTTACTGACAGAATCGCGACCCCGTCTATATCAGCGCCGATATTAAGCGACTTCCGCAAACTCGCGCTGATATCTGAGAGCGATACACCCCAGTCCTTACCCGCCGGGCCGGCATCCTGGGCTGTCGAAGGAGCAGCAATTGCGACAAGCTGGGCATACACCGTGTCCTTGGGCGTTTCTTATGTAAGCAATTCTGACATTGTCGCCGGGACTGTATGCTGCTAAGAGCTGTCTGAAGCCCTCAATATCTTCTATTGTTTTACCGCCCAAAGAGATCAAGCAATCGCCTCTTCGAAGCTCGGCCTTTTGAGCGGGAGAGCCATCAACAACGCCGTTTACAAGAACACCTCGCTCACCCGGCAGTGACAACTGCTCGGCAATAATGGAATTGACTGAAAGGACCTCTACTCCAAAAAAGACAGAAGGCCGAACAGAGACATCTTCGACCGCAGCGGTTTGTATAATATTGGCCATCTTTACAACGTTGGTTGTTGTATCCGTAGCGCTGTCCGTAGAGCCTGACCTTAGCCTGTTCGGCGCAGATTCAAACAGGATATACACACCTAACATAAGTATTATGCCGAATAGAAAGGCCCATAGAACACTTAGTTTGCCTTTTGTTTTTTTCTCTTCCACAGCCTAATCACCTCGATGGTTTATTTTGAATCATACTTGTTTATGTTATCTGCGCCTACGAACAGAAGCATCTTCGACATATAGCTATTGTTGAGAGCTAATTTACAAAAGCTAATTATAATCTTACTGGAAATCGCAAATGAGATTGGAAAGTAAACCGTATAACGGGATGCGGAATTTTACAAAGCCTCACCTAATTGAGGTTATGGTAGAAGATACACATTTTATTTACACTGGTTTTGCTTGACATTTGAGATGTTTCTTTGTGCTGCAATCCCATATTACCTTCGAGCCTGCTGTTACGGCGACACCTACGGTAAACGGAATAAGCGAAGAGGTAGAGACAATCAGAGCCGAGGCCCTTGCAGCATCACTTACCAATAACCCAAGGCCGGCAGCCAGTCCCAAGCCTATCGCTTCGCCTCCTGTATCAAGAACAGCGTCCCGTTTTGTCATCCTGCCCTGCTTATATTTTCTGGTATTTAGCAGAGCGGCTATGCCTCCCCACACAACAGCCACGGCGGCACCGGCTTTAACAGGATTGAGGGCTTCGACCGTTACTACCCTTGCAGCACCTGCGGCCCGCCCCATGGTATAACCAAGCGTACTTGTTACGGTTGTCGGACAGTAATAATCACTTATTTCCATTGCTGATACCCCTTTTTATTTATTCTATTTATTATATCGTCATACCGTTGTTCACGGTATTTTCTTTTTCCTTTCAATGAATCTTTTCCTGTAAACCATAAAAGCCGCCTGTCCTGAGTGTTCTATAATTTCGTGATTCGAATGGGCACTTACCGCCATTGATACTATAGGCAAAGCACGCGGTATCAATCGAACGATCAAAGCTGCGGTCAGGTGTTCGATGTATTCTTCCAGAGCTTTTGAGCCCAGGACCGAAACGCCTTTTTTAGCCGTCGTTCGTTTGCCCGATTTGCTCTTGATTTTCTTTAAGGAAGCGATTTCTTTTAAGGCCTTGAACTTTATCTCTGAGCCGCCAACGCCGATTTCGATTATCCTCAGTATTATCTCTTTTTCGATAATGTCATTGGGGTCGTAACCATAGCAAAACGCGATTTCCTGAATCATATGAAAATCCTGGACCAAAAGTGTTGTTAGATCCACCGTTGCTACAACTATGCCCCCAAGTCCGCCTACCGCTCCTTGTATAGCACTTGCCCTCTCGTGGAATTTTATATGTTTGCGGTTACAATCGTCTAACAATCCCAAATCACACTTTCTTAGTTCCGACAGGTCTTTTATCATCACGCCGTGAGCATGGGCCCTTTTTATCAGCTCTTCGGGATTGACTGTATAGGTTGATGCGGACAGTAAATTCTTAATGGTTTTCTCGACAGCATTTTCAAATTTCTTAAGCTTTTTAGGGCCAATCTTGCCAATCACATAATCAACCGGCCTGGAAGTGGCATCGAGAACTTTCTTATGAAGGCCCTTATGTTTTTCCTTTTCCCATTTTCTTGCTTTTTTTAAACTAATTGTTTCGTATTCGCTTATTTCCATAATCTGCACACAAAAACTATAAACTGTAAGCGTATTTTGGTTCGGCTTTAATAACTGTCTTCATTTCAGGGAACTTCGTTTTGAATTTCTCGGTTATAGAGCGAATAATGTCGTAAGTCTCCTGTTCGTCGGCGTCTTGTTCTAACACTATATCAAAGATCACGTTGCATCTATTCGCATCGCAGCCGACGATTCTTAAATCATGAAATGAGTTTGTCCTTCTGTCTCCATAGATAATCTCTTTTATAGCCTGGCTGATTGCCTCATACTGAGGATGCTCCTTATTTATTGGGTCAACATGGACAATCGCCATACCGGGAATCTTCTCAGTGATTGTATCTTCCACTTGCTCTGCAAGAGCATGAAGATTGGAAGCAGAATCATTATCTGATACTTCTATATGCAATGAGATTACGCTTGTCTGGCCGTATTTGTGAAAAATTACGTCATGAACTCCTGAAACACCTTCGTAAGCTAAGGCAAGATTTTCTATCTCTTTAATTGTCTCTCTCGACGGGGCCTCGCCCAACAACGGATTAACAGCTTCTTTGGCAATCGAGAAGGCTGAATAGAAAATAATCAGAGAAACACCGACGCCCATTACACCATCAATGTTATTATAGCCAAATCGCGCTGCGATAAGAGCAACGACTACCAGGGCGGTAGCGATTACATCGCTTCGATGATGAAGGGCGTCTGCTTTAAGGGCCTGCGAATCAATAATCTCTCCGAGCTGATAGGAAAACCGTGACATCAGTTCCTTTATCACTATAGTTGCAAGGATTACTAAGATTACACTGGTCGGAGCTGTAGAGCTATGCGGTTTGACAATGGCATGAATCGACTTTTCCACCACCTCCACGCCCGCCATAAAGAGTAAGACGGATACAACCAGGGCTGCTATCGATTCCATTCTGCCATGGCCGAACGGGTGTTCTTTGTCCGACGGCTTTCGTGCTATTTTGAATCCGATTATAACTACCGCTGAAGTACCGGAATCGGCTAATGTATGAACAGCGTCAGCAATCAAAGACACACTTCTTACCGAAAGGCCAAGGACTATCTTGACGACAAACAGCAGCAGGTTAATAACAATACTTGCCCAGCCTTCAAGTGCCCCATAGCGAGCCCTGACCTTCAGATCATTCACGTTCTGGTGTTCTTTAATGGCTTTCGCCGCTATCCAATGAGTAAACTTTTTCATAGACTTCAACTTCAGCCTTCGATTGCCTTTAGCAACAACGGCCTGGCTTTGTTTATTGGTATAGCAAAACTGACACCTGAAAAATATCCCGATGGAGACGCGATAGCGGTATTGACACCAACCACCCGGCCCTCACTATTTATCAAAGCACCGCCGGCGCTGCCACGGTTTACAGCAGCATCGGTTTGGAACATATCTTCATAGACAGTATTACCAATAACGATACTTCGCTTGTTATCGCTGATAATGCCGCAGGTAACAGTGTGCTCGAAGCCAAAAGGCGAACCTATTGCCAGAACTATGTCTGTTATTTTGACCATATCTGAGTTGGCCAGTTTAGCTACAGGCAAGGGTCTCTCTGTTTCTATCTTCAGTACCGCAAGGTCATTGGCGATATCTACATCGACTACATTTGCCTTGTATATCTGGCGAACGGAACTGAAAACAGTTACGTTGACGGTTGCGTAATCTTTGATTAAGTGATAGCAGGTAAGAATATACCCGCGAGCGTCAATAATAATGCCCGAGCCGAGAGTTTCTTCGTCTGTTTGCAGGGCAGCGGTTGACGGTATATCAAAATTCAGAGCAGGTCCGCCTTTTCTGTTGGCAGAACCGACGTCGGCTCCAGCTACATCTATATTTACAATTGCTCGCCTTACCGCTGATACCGCGTCTGTAATGTCGTCATCGGAACATGCAACGAGCATTATATCATCGGAGGCCGTAAGCGTAATGTCACCGCTGCCGGTCCCGGAAGAGCCGTCCTGGATGGTGCCGGATGTTCGGGTTCTTTGCTGCATCTCGAAGCCGAAAAAAAGCAGCTGGCACACTATGAGAACAATGAATCCGATAACTAATGTGACCATGACCACATTAATCGGCGAGTGTTTCTTTGTTTTCCTGAGTTTTTCGAGTTTGCTTTCAGCCACTAAAATATCTCCGCTTCGTCCTTTTCATCCTTGTCTTTCCTCTTGTCCTTATCCTTTGATGAAGGTGGTCCGCCACCACCACTATGTTCTTCTTCATTGTCATCGAGAACAAGCCCTGTTGATGAGTCCTTAATCCTGCCGTCAGAATATATCTCGACAGCCTGCTGGACCGTACCGACAAAACCTGTATAAACCTTGACTTTGAGGTCCTTGAGTGATTTGAGAGCACTTGCACTTAGGTTGTTACAAATAACAACGGCACCGCCTTCAGAAACTATGAATTGGCCAATTTCAGCACCGGTTGCCCTTTTGTCTCTGTAATACGGGTTGGGCACGACGCCATACGTTCCCAGGCCAAACATCAGGAAATAACGGGCATCATCGAGCAGTTGTGCAATATCCGATTTCAGGCTTCTTCCTGTAGAGGGAATAACCACCTTTCGTGAATTTGCTGATACCTGAACCATGCTGGATTGAGCAATGGTTGTTGCGGCTGCTGTTGTCATTGCAATACCACCGGTTGTTCCTCCGGGTTCTGCATTGACCAGACGGGAACCACAGACAGGGCAGTTAAGTGAAGAACAAGGAACACCTATCGGGTGCGTTACCGTAACATTACACATAGGACAGATGCACAATGTTGAACGCCCACTTTGGGCTGCGCCGCTGCTGGCCTGGCCGCCACCCTGTGATTGTCCATCTACAGCCGGCCCGGCATCTGATGGCCCAACACCAGCACCATCTGCCGGCGGCCCTCCTGCCACTGGAACAAACGAAACCTTTTGTCCCTGAGTTGTTGACTGTTGAGTTTGACCTAACGGTGGTACATTACCAGGTATGCTCGATACCGGCACCAGGTAAAACGCCTGCTGAACAGGCGGTACATCGTCGGGTTTGCCGCCAACAGGAAGCATATAGAATGCCTGCTGGACGGGCGGGACATCGTCGGGTTTGCCGCCAACAGGAAGTATGTAAAATGCCTGCTGGATAGGCGGCATATCATCAGGTTTGCCACTTGTTTGCATTGCGCTGGTTGCAGTCATTGGACTGCCGCCGGTTTGCATTGCAGCACCACCGGTTGTTCCGCCAGGCTGAGCATTGACCAGCCGAGACCCACAGACAGGACAGTTAAGTTGTGTACATGGAACGCCAATCGGATGCGTTACTGTTGTATGACACATCGGACATATACATTCTGTTGAACGTCCGCTCTGGGCTGCACCAGTACTGGCCTGACCGCCGCCTTGAGATTGTCCATCCACAGCAGGGCCGGCATCTGATGGCCCAACACCAGCACCATCCGCCGGCGGTCCGCCGGATATCGGGACAAGTACTACCTGTTGAAGCTGATTCGTAGATTGTTGAATTTGGCCCATAGGCGCAGGTGTACTTGATACAGGCACTAAGTAAAATGCCTGTTGAACAGGTGGTACATCATCAGGCTTGCCGCCGGTTTGGATACCTCCAGTTTGGATTCCACCGGTTTGGATACCTCCGGTTTGCATTCCGCCGGTTTGCATTCCGCCGGTTTGGATACCTCCGGTTTGCATTCCGCCGGTTTGCATTCCGCCGGTTTGGATACCGCCGATTTGGATACCGCCGGTTTGGATTCCGCCGGTTTGGATACCGCCGGCAGCGGCATTGGCGCCACTTATCATCCTTCCGCCGCAAACAGGACATTGAAGGGCTGAACAGGGAACCCCTACCGGATGCGTTACTGTCGTACCATCCAGGGGACATATACAAACGGACACCTGGCTGGTCGTAGCCGGTGTTTGTTGTACCCCAGTTACAGCGGGTGGTATATTGCCGGGCTGGTTGCTTAGCGCCCAAAGATTATTTGCTACCGGTATCGCGGTAATCCTGCTCGGTGGAGACGCAATCTGGACCGTGCCGCCTGCTGTCATACCAATAGGTCTCAACTGCGTTGGTATTTGTGTCGCCGGAAGCTGGCTTGTTATATCTGTACCGGTAATTGAATCAGTGCCCGGCGATGCGGTCATAAGCTGCGAGCCGCAAATGGGACATACCATATCGGCACACGAGGTATTTGCCGGATGAGTTACTTCCGCCCCGCAACTTGGGCAAACACAAGTTTCAGGTCTGCTTGCCCGGGCATCGCCCTGAGCGGTAAGCTCGATAGGTTTGCCCATAGAAGGGATTGTCTGGGGCTTTCCGTCAAGGCCCCCACTTTCGTCGTCTTCCTCGGTCCACGGCGAGCCGCCGGTTGGAATCGTAGCTGCCGAAGAATTTCCGTATCCACCCAGATTGGCCTCTTTTAGTTCCGGCAATTTACCCAACTGATAATTTGTTATCGCGGTACGCACAAATCCCGTAACAGGCCCGTGGACCTTAATCTTAGCCAGATAAAAGGTGTCAAATGACTGTGGGCCTATTCCACCTGCTATTACCGCATCGATTCTTTGCTGTAAGAGCATTTGCGCCACGGTTATCCCCATACCACGAACCTGTGCGGCGTATGGGTTGGCAATTACAGTTGCCCGGTTTGCGTTAAAGTCATATAGGATAAAATATGGAGCGGAGGCAAACCGATAATAAACCGTTCCATCCAAACGTGCCGAATCAGAGGGAACAATTATCCTGTTTGTTTTTGCAGCTTCTACGTCAAAGCTCATCAACACAACCTGCGGCGGCGAACCGCCTTCATCAGGAAGTGTTACAAAGAATCTCTTGGCATCGTTCGGAGAATAAACATCCATTAGGATATTCTCATCGTCTTGAAGTGCCTGATAGAGGGTCTGCAGGTTGGGTGTTGGAATCTGGTTAATACTTTCAATAACATCGCCCACTTCAAGGCCCTGCGAGTCGGCAAGGCCTTTCTGGACAACTGCTACAATGACAACCCCCTGTTCAGTAGTTGGTATGTTGAACTGTTTTCTGACCTCGTCGGTCAACGGCGAGACAGATATCCCCCACGGCGTCTGCATTACCGGCGAAACTGTTGCATCAGGGGCGCCCGCTGCCTTTTTAATATTTGCATTAGTTGCGCTCGTTTCATCCGGTTTGGCACCAAGTGTGACGTAAACATTTCTTTTGCCGCCGCTTGCTGTATCGACAACAAGCTTGACAGTATCACCCGGAGCACGACTGCGAATCTGGTCCTGTATTTGGAAGGAATCAGCTATTTGCGTTCCATTCATGGAAATAATAACATCGCCTCGCCCAAGACCTGCCATGTCCGCCGGTGAGCCTGGCGTTACATTGTTTACCAGAACACCATCTGTTGAAGTTAAGTGCAGCGCATTACTGATTGTGGTGTCTAAATCCCGGATTTCCGAGCCGAGCCAGGCAAGTTTTTCGTCCACCTTATTGTAATTTATCTCAAGTCCGCCGCCCGGCGCCCCTTTAAGAACACGGTCAAGCAATGTCATCCCAAGACAGCCCATCGCCGCAAGTGCCAAAAGCCCCGTCACTATGGCCCATCGCCTCAGCACACACTTCTTATATTCGAGCACCTGCTCTTTTTCCCGGGCTGTCATGTCATCTGTTATTGTCTTTTTCCTTTTGTCTTTTTTCCATATCATAGCTATATTTCCTTTAATTGTGGCTCCGGTATACGGGATACGATTACGACATCCCCGATCCTCTCGAATTTATCAATCACATTTTTCCTGGCACTATCGATAATTTTTTTCACCTCAGCGACCTTCATCTCAGATTCAAATATAACCTCAAGATCAATCCACACTTTTTGTCCGGTTTTCCGGGCCCGCAATCTACCTACCTCTATTACCCCGTTCTTTTTTAAAACCAGCTTTCTTATCTGCGAAAGCATTGCTTTATTGTCAAAGGAGCTGTCTGTTATGCCCTTAACACCTGAAACAAGTGTCTTAAGACCGTTTTTTGCAATCATAATGCCGACAATAATCGCTGCGACAGGGTCAAGGATTACAACTCCCATCCTCGCACCGAAGACACCTACCAGCACGGCAAGCGAAGAATAGACATCGGCCCTGTTTTCCCAGGCATTTGCTATCATCACAGGTGAATCCATCTGCTCGCCGGCACAGAGAGAGTGCCTGAACATAATCTCGTTGGCTACAACAGATATAGCCGCGGCCCAGACTGCCATGGCACCGGGGTTATAAAATCTGGCTTGAATAATCGAAAGCAATGATACTATTGTGATGGTTATTGCCGTACAAACAAGCAATACACCTATTATGGCGGATACGACAAACTCAATATTGCCGTGACCCCAGTGGTGGTCTTCGTCAGGCGGAGAAGAAGAGACCTTCAGACCAACTATAACCAGTATCGCTATTATAACATCGCTGAGGGAATGGACGGCATCGGCGATTAACGCCTGAGACTGGCCAAATATGCCGCCCAGAAGCTTAACGATAAGAAGCCCCAGGTTGGCCCAGAAGTTTATTCCTCCAACATGTCTGGCACACCAGTAACATTCTTTACAGGCAACTGCCATTTATATTTCTTCAAGTTCCGGTTCCGACGCACGGGATATAATTACAATGTCAGCCACATCTTCGAAACGGCACATTACTTTTCTCTTCACGTCAGCTATTGCTTCTTTCACATCACAGACTTTCATTTGGGGGTCGAATTTTGCCTCGAGGTCAATCCACCTTTTTTGTCCGATCTGTCGGGCACGAAGACGACCTATATCTTTTACACCCTGCTCTTTCAGTATCAACTCTTTTACTTTAGAAAGCATTGGTTCCTTTTCAAGAGACGTATCTGTTATTCCTCTAACTCCTGAAACAAGCGTCTCGATCCCAAATCGGGCAATCATAAAAGCAACAACAATAGCGGCAGCAGGGTCGAGAAAATCAAAACCTATCCTTGCACCAAAAGCACCTGCCAAAGCGGCAATAGATGAAAGGACATCTGACCTTTTCTCCTTGGCCATTGCTATCATCGCAGGAGAATTCATTTGCCGGCCAACACAAATCCCCTGTCTGTATATAAGCTCACAAGTAATAATAGCAATACATGCCGCCCATACTGCCAAAATCCCGGGGTCGCGCGTTCGGCCTGCGAATATCGATGTCAGTGCCACAACCACAATAGTTATAGCTGCACAGCTGAGCAATATACCTATCACGATCGATATTATAAATTCAACATGCCCATGACCCCACTGATGGTCATCGTCCGGCGGAACAGCAGAAACTTTTAAGCCGATGATAAACATCACCGATACGATAACGTCACTGAGTGAATGCACAGCATCAGCTATTAGCGCTTCACTGCGCCCGAATATGCCGCCCAAAAGCTTTATAATTAAAAGGCCAACGTTGCCCCAAAAATTTATCTTACCAACATTCCCGGCACACCAATGACATTGTTTACAAGCAACTGCCACAGACTAAAACCTCGAATATTAAATATAAAAAATTAAAATTATTGGGCTACCTATCCTATTGTTGCTTGAAGAATCGGGTGAACGTTACGACCGTTAGGAGCAACCCTATGTGCTTGCCCTAGGCAGGCACGCAGGCCTGCCCCTGCCTACGGAGAATGGGAATTTTGCTTCACTTTCTCTAAGTTTTGATTTTCACCCTCAAACACCCATTCGGCCTTATTGTTCCAGGAAAAATAGGGCTGTATGTCGAAACGCAGCACCCTTCCGATAATATTGACCGGAAAAGTGCTCAGGCGTGTGTTATAGACGTTCACCGCGCCGTTGTACTCAACCCTCTTGTCGTAAATCTGGGTTTCGACCTGGCCTATCTTTTCGACAAGCACCTTATATGGCTGGCTCGAAACCAGTTGCGGATAATTCTCAGCCACGGCCATAAGCTTTGTTAAGCCGGCCGGCGAAAATTTGTCCGGCGAAAATTCCTTTGCACTCTGAATAAGCTTCTTCAAGTCATTCGAGACACCCATGGAGTCCTTCCTCGTCTCCATCGCAGAAGTAAATATGCCCTGCTCATGAGTTATAAACCGGTTCACCGTTGCGGTCAGGCTGACAACAATATTTTGCCTCATTTGAAGACCCGCTTCTACCTGTGCCTGCAGGTTGCCTACCTGCTGTTCCATCCTTATTAGCATGTTGTAGTAGTAAATATTGGTACATGCGCAAAGGCCCACCAGCAGTGTTATGGTAAGGGCCTTGTAATGTTCCGCGATAAACCGGCCAACCAGGTGCAGCAACCGTTTCTTGCGAAAATGTTCAGACCCCAGCAGAACTCGCACCTTCTCCTGACGTTTTGCGCCGGCCGATTTTCTAAAAGGAATCGCCATAGATTTTCAGCTCCCTAAATTTCTTCCAGTTCCATAGCTTTTTTGAAGCATTCCATAGCTTCTTCGCGATTGCCCATTGCCTCATAGGTGTAACCAAGTCGTTTGTGGGCCTTGGAGTAGTTAGGTTCAATTTCTATGGCCTTGGTGAAGTTTTCTACAGCTTTCTCATAATTTTTGAGCTTATCATAAGCAACACCAAGATTGTACATAACATCAAATGAGGTTTTGTCCTTGCGGGCAAGGGCACTGAGATACTTGACCGCCGCCTTGGAATCGTCGTTCTGTATGGCCATAAGGCCCAATCTGTAGAACGCATCAGTAAGGGTTTTGTCCATCTCAGAAGCCTTTTTATAAGCTTCTTCGGCCTCGGCATCCATACCTTCCCGCTCACAGCAGATGCCAAGGTTGTAATAGAGACCCGCATCTTCCAAGCCCTGCCCGACCAGTTTGTTATAATGGTCAATCGCCTTTCCGTATTGGCCACGCCTCATCAATGTAGCTGCCTTTTGACGGACAAGGTTCCTTGCCTGGCCGGATTCTATCTTTGTCAAACTGCAGTATGCATCAACAAGACCATCGAGACAGCCTTTGAGCTTCAGGAAAACACTCTGCGTCCGAAGAGTCAGCGGCACAGCCTGCTCTTTTTTGGATTCTTTAATTTCGCTTTTCTTTGCCATTTTTATGCCTCCTCACTTGCTTCTTTGGCGGCCCATTTTGCTTTCATACTGCGAATGCCGGCCAGTATTGCCACTATTCCAAAGCAAAGCACCACAAAGGGCACGATAGTAACCAGTATATCCTTGAACATATACCAGTTGCCCATTATCCCCCACAGTCCAATCACTATCGCGATGATTCCTACAATTACATGCAACATTTTTGCTCCTTTCTTTTAATTTTCTTTCATTTTTTTAAATATTTATTCTGCCATCGCTTGTTTCTACGGCATAATCCCACGCCTTTATTCCACCTATCTGGTTTACCACGTCCTTAAAACCGGCATTTACCAGTATCTGGCAGGCAACCTCACTTGTTACACCGGTAAAGCAGTACACGATTATGTCCTTTGTTTTATCCAGGCTGAACACGCGATAGCCTAACTCGTTCAAGGGTATGTTTATAGCCCCGGGTATATGGCCTGCGTCGAAAGAGGCATCATCTCTGATATCGATGATTATAAAATTGTCGTCGCGTTTGTCGTCAATTCTGTCTGCCAATTGGTCTGCTGTAATCTCGTAGAAACCGCTCTCGTTTGGCAGCTTAAATACAAAACCATCATTGCTCCTTTCAGTTCCCGCGATGTGTGCATACACCAACCCCCCTGCTATAGCCAACAGAGGCAAAAACGGTATAGCAATCAAAACAATAATAATAACAATAATATTTTTTTTTGTAATCACGCGATAATAATGTTTACTTCCCGGGCGCCCGGAATCTTTTCCATTAACTGTACCTTGACATGTCGTGCAATTCTGTCGGCTTGTTCCATACTCAGGTCATTATCCACGCTTATCCACATATCGATATGAAGCAGTGTTCCAATGTATCTGGCCTTTATGTTTACAATGTCCTTTACCTCGCTTACTTTTTGTGCATACGCCCTTATTCGTTCCAGAATTTTGGGCGATGGGACCTTGTCCATAATTCCGGCAAAAGCCAGGGAAACCATTCGCAGTCCCACGAAAAGTACAACAACGGAAACAACGGCAATTCCGGCTCTTATAAGATATCCTGCGCCGAGACCGGCAAGTATTAAAAGCAATAAAACAAAGGTTGAAATCCAGGCGCCGATACGATTATACCGACCGCTCATAGCAAGCATGCCGTTTGACGATCTCTTTTCCTTTTCTCTCAGGTATCGGTAAAGAACCTCATTGGTTATTATTGATATAAGAGTTACCATTACCGCCAGCGTATAAGAACCGCCCATTTTAAGACCAGCCATCACCACCAGGCTGTAGTAGAGCATATGAACTGCAATAACCAGGCCAAGCAAACCTACAACGGCCATACTTATAAACAGTATCTTGCCGAGACCGTAAGGATACCGTGCGTCGCCGCTCCTTTTTTCTAAAACCTGTGCCTGCCACGGAATCAAAAAGGCCGCCGCTGCCATAAGTGAGAAAAGACCGTCCATCAAAACCAGCTTACTGCCGCCCTGTAGGACAAAGCCAAGCTTCAAAACGGCAAGTGCCATGTTCCCAAGCAATCCCGCAAGAACCGCTGCGATAGACTCATCGACGTCTAAATATCTCTTACTTATGTTCACCCTGTTAGAAATCTTTCCTTTTCCTGGGATGTCCGGCTTTGTAGAATTTCTAACGGGGTTCATTTGAGGATGATTTACTTTCTGTGATTCTTTGAATTCTTTATAATTCCTACAAAATATGCGGTGCCATAACCGAAAAGAAAACTTAAAGCCAAAAGAAAAACTGTTCTTATCTCGAAGCCTTTTCCAAAGGGCAGATTTACCTGAGTCGTGTGCATGTTCCCGACTATAAACAGGAAAATAATCAAAACAACAGCTATAACTAATATCGTTCGCCACATCTTTATATGCTGGTTAAATGGTTACCGGTTACCTGATGATTTCTTTTACTATTGGTTTTACTTTGTTAATCGGGATTGCGAATCCCACGCCAGTGAATACGCCGGTCGGAGCGTAGATGGCTGTGTTTATGCCTATGACCTCGCCGCTTACATTAACCAGTGCCCCTCCGGAATTGCCCCTGTTAATGGCTGCATCCGTCTGAATCATGTCTTCATACGTCTGGCCGTCTATTACAAGGTTTCTTGAATCATCACTTATGATGCCGGCGGTAACTGTCTGCTCCAATCCGAAAGGTGCACCAATTGCAAGAACCGCCTCAGCAACTTTTATCATATCCGAGTCTCCCAGAACAGCAGCCGGCAAAGGTGATTCGGGTTCGATCTTCAAAATGGCAATATCATTTTCCAGGTCTTTGCGAATGATTACCGCCGGGTATACGGTCCTTGAAGAGCTGAAAGTTACAACCTTTATATTCACGGCATTAGCTACTACGTGAGCATTGGTTACGATATAACCCCTTCTATCAACGATAACACCAGAGCCTAACGACGCCTCTTCAACAAATTGTATCGATGGATCGTCGAAAGCTACTGTACTGGCCAAAGCCGGTCCACTTCTTCTTGGTGTTGTCTTGTCGGCAGTAATATTGACAACCGCAGGCCTGACAGAGGCAAATGCAGAGGACAAATCATCATCAGAACACGTTAACACAAGATTGGTACTTGAAACAGTACCTGGACGCTGGCCGGGACTTGTTAAGTTGGTGCTGTCGGCTGCCGCAGCTTGCTCCTGGACGAGCAATTGCTTGCGCCCGAGCAGATTCCATCTAAAAAGGGAGTCCCGGCCGCCATAGATTCCAAGGTTGACGGTACCCCAATAGACTATAAGGAAATTAATCACTATAAGTGCCACCAGCACCCACAGGATATTTTTTGAAAGCCATTCTTTAATATTCATCCCGTTAGACATTTTCATTCCTTTTGCAATCTTTCCCGTTAGAGATACTCGGCCCCTTTCTTGGGAATGTCTAACGGGATTCATCTGCGCACCTTTTGGTAGGGGCAGGCCCGTGTGCCTGCCCTCAGGGCAGCCACAGGGGGTCGCCCCTACGGTTCGTAACGTTCTCCCGATTCTTCAAGCCGTTTGCATACCGGCTTTTCGTAATCATCTTCTTCGTTTATATGTTCTGTAAGTATCACATTATCATCGTCGGTAAATATGGAAATTAACCTGTCTACGAGGTTCGGTTGCCTCTGCTGGGCCACTGCGGCAACGGCCGATGTTTCCAGTGCGACAAAACGCAGTTGGCCTTTGCTGTAAATATCCAGAAGTGCGATGGAGCCGGCGCCGGATTCAATCGCTGTGAAAAAATCGTTCATACTTGCTATTGGTGTATTGTCGATGCCGGTAATCACATCTCCGGACTGTAAGCCGCTCCGGTCAGCCAGGCCGCCCGGCATTACCGATAGAAGTACAATTCCATTTATATTAGCAGGGATACGAAGCGAGGTGCGTAAATCCGGGCTAAGAACAGCCAGTGATACGCCCCAGTCAGATTTGCTCTCTTGAGCAGTCTCCAAAACAGCAGACGAATTGGCGAGTGTGGCATAGGCTGTATCCTTTTGTCCGTCTCTTATATATATGATTCTCACATCATCACCTGGATTCAGTTCAGCCATAATTTCTCTGAATTTGCCTGCATTCTCTATGGCAATATTATTCAGCGAGAGCAAACAATCGCTTCTTTGAAGACCGGCCCTTTCAGCAGGCGAATTGTCAACAACGCTGTTTACAAGAACGCCGCACACCTTTGGCAGGCCGAACTGTTCGGCAATAACAGTATCCACGGATGTAATCTCTACTCCGAGAAAAGCCGACGACGATACAGTTTCAGCTGCTGTCAGGCTGGCCTGCACAATCGATTCATCAACAGTAACAGTCTTTGGATTGCCTGCACCGGCAGTACCCAAAAAACTATGGCTGCCTTTGGTTATGTATTTATATGCAAGGCAACCTACAAAACCGGCCACCATCCCGCTGATAACAAAGGCCGACCAGCAGTACCTTTTCAGGCGTTTAGAAGACTGGGTATCTTCGATACTCAAAGCCTTTGTCCTTATTTATTCGTCGTCTTTGCCTTCCAGTTTATCGATTCGATGTTCTGTCTTTTTCAGCTTGCTTGCAAGCCAGAATACTACCACTATCAATACCAAAAGTAACAATTGTCCGAGTGTCATACGATAACTCCTTTTATTGATTTACTGTTCTATCTTCTTCTGTTTATCCCCAGCAGGCTCAGGAATTGTACGATTGCAAGAGCCGTTGCGACTACATAGGTAAGAACTGCGGCCTTGAGCACTTTTTTGACGCCTTCAAGCTCTTTGGCATCAACGACATTGTTTTCTTTGATAAACTTAAGTGCTCTGGCTGAAGCTTCCAGCTCCACGGGCAAAGTGACCAGGTAAAAAACAACTATGGCGAGGAATAAAAGCAGGGCTATGTGTATAAAGAACGACGCCAACGCTACCCTGGACAGTAATATCCCCAAAAGCAAAAGCGGCAATATAAAGTATCCCGCCTTTTCCACGATTGGGGCGATATTATTTCTGAACTTTGCCGGCGGATAATCTAAACCGTCCTGTATGGCATGTGCTGCTTCGTGTGCAGCGATTCCTGTCGCAGCAATAGAGGAGTTTCTCGCAACACGCCGAGAAAGCCTGACCGCCTTGTGGCGAGGGTCATAATGGTCTCTGAGATTGCCGCCAATCTCTTCGATAACGACCTCGTTGAGTCCGGCGGAATTGAGCATTGTCCTGGCAAGACGGCTGCCGGTAATTCCTTTTTTAACAGGTTCCTTCGAATATTTCTCGTATAAGTGTCTAACCTTGATGCGGGCGTATAAACCGCAAATAACCAAAGGTACAATCAAAAAGCCGGATATAATATAAAGTCCTGTCAATATACCCATTTTACCTAACCTCTTTTTGTATGTATCACGGGCTTCCAGCCCGTGATACCACGGCCAGGATGGCCGCGGTACTTAACTGTTCTTGTATGCAATCCCGGTTCCCCAGGCAGGATTTGCCCACTCTATCGCCTCGCAGGCTACCCGGCACGCACCGCATTCAAGGCAGTTTTCATACCTTACATCGATTTTCTTTGCAGCCTCGTCCCAAACATAAACCTCTGCCGGGCAGACATAGGTACATATTCTGTTGAGACACTCGCTGCATAACCGTTCGTCGAGCGTGATATGCGATTGGTTAAGGGTCTTCCTGCGAACAGTAAAAAGCTTATCATCCAGACTAAGCTGGTTGGTTTCTTCTGTCGCCATATCAAATCCCCCCTCTCATCAACGCCATGACCGTCCTGGCAGCCTTAACAACACTTACCCTGCTGCGCAGCATACGACTAATGTCACGCTTGACTGTACTCTTGGGTACATCACTTACTTTGAAATAGCTTGTTATCACATCTTGGACAAGATGCGGATAGTTATTGAGTAATTCTTTATGCGTGCGTAGAATGTCTATAAAGTCCCGGCTGTTTTTCATGTTTTGCAGGACAAAAGAATTTTTCAGTCTATGTTCGTACTGCCGAAGTGCCCTGGCGTCGTAACGTCTTTCCTGCCTGTTTGCCAATATTGTCTCAGCAGCCATTATTCCTGAAGCCATTGCCATATTCACGCCTTCGTGGCAAATACTGTTGTTCACGAAACCAGCAGCATCACCAACCAACATAAGGCCATCGGTATAAAATCTCGGCAGATTTCTGAATCCATCCATCGGAATCATATGAGCGGAATACTCCAAAGTTTTGCCGCCCTTCACTAAAGGCCGAATACACGGATGGTTCTTAAACCTGTCCAGCAGTTGATTTGGCGAAGGAGGATTTCTGCGTCCGTACAGCTCACTGATAACAACGCCAACACCCACGGATAGTGTTTCCATGTTGGTATAGATAAACCCATCACCCAACATGCCCGGTGTGGCATCCGCAAAATACTCATAGGCCGCCCCTTCCCTGGCGGTTAATCCAAATCTTTCGTCAATTACGTCTTTGCCCAGCTCTATCACTTCCTTAACAGAAATACATCGAGCACGCATCGACAACCTGTTACGAAGTCCCGCCTTTTCAGAGAGCATGGAATTGGCGCCCTCGGCACAGACAACAACATCAGCTAATAAGACATTGTCATCGTCATCGGCGGTGTCGGCAGTTACGCCGATAATTCTTCTGTCTCTCCATACGAAATCCGTTACCGCTGTGCCGCAGATAATCGTGGCACCCTGGGCTTTCGCCTTTTCGGCAAACCATTTATCAAACACGGAGCGCCTGACAATATATGAATGATTGTAAGGCGGCTTTTTATGTTCTTCTGAATCGATGTTCAAAGAAACCTCCGAGTCGTTTATCAGCAATGCGTAATGCTTTTTGGCAACGAATCGTTCGACCGGTGCTTCGGTATAAAATTCCGGAATCAGTTTGTTCATCTGGTCGGCGAAAAATATCCCCCCAAACATATTTTTGGCGCCTGGATATTGTCCTCTTTCGAGAATGATAACGTCCACGCCGGCTTCGGCAAGAACATACCCACAGGCAATTCCCGCCGGTCCTGCACCTACAATAACTACTTCACACTTAGTCATAAGATGGAATTGACTCCGAACATTTTTATTTTTTCAACTTTGCCGGACACCGCTCGAAACAAGCTGACTTTCCAATTCACCGTCCGTTACGGTAAGCTCATCTTGTTCGGCAAGTCGTATCTTTTCTATTTCTTTGGTCAAGGCAGGAACTACTTCGAGTACGTCACCCACAATACAGTAGTCGGCAACATTAAAAATCGGTGCCTGCGGGTTTTTGTTAATAGCAACGATAATTTCCGAAGACTGCATCCCGACAAGATGCTGAATGGCGCCGCTGATGCCACAGGCAATATACAGCTTCGGACGTACGGTCTTACCTGTTTGACCCACCTGGTTAGGCAGGGATACCCATCCTGAATCTACGGCTCGGCGCGAAGCACCCACCGCAGCTCCCATCGCTTGAGCCAGTTTCTCGATAATTTTAAAGTTCTCGGCATCTCCCAGACCAAATCCGCCGGCAACTATTATTTCTGCTTCCGCAATGCCGCCTGTTTTCGCAGCCTCTTTAACTACTGCAAGCAGTTGAGCCCTTTGCGTTAAAGTGTGATTTTTATAGTCATATTTGATAATCCTTCCCATACGCAGTTCGTTGCGCTGGACGGGCTTGAAAACTTTCGGACGGACGCTGGCCATTTGAGGACGGTGGTTCGGACAAATGATAGTAGCCATCAAGTTGCCGCCAAAGGCCGGTCTGGTCTGTAATAAATCTTTGGTTGCCGGGTCTATCTCAAGGCCGGTACAGTCCGCGGTCAATCCGGTTTCCAGTCGGCTGGCTACTCTCGGCGCCAATGAGCGCCCGATTGAAGTGGCGCCAAACAAAACAATATTGGGCTTATGTTCTTTAATCAGGCCGGTTACTACTTCTGTGAAAGTGTCCTCGATAAAGACTCCCAGCTGCTCTGACTCGGCCAGGTACACCTTGTCGGCTCCAAAGCAGATTAAATCGCGAGCGGCCGAGGCAACCTGGTCGCCCAACAGCATCGCGCAGATAGGTTCGGCGAGTGAGCGCGCTAATTGTCGCCCCTTTCCGAGAAGCTCAAAAACAACATCGGATATCCCCCCCATTTTTTGCTCGGCAAATACCCAGACTCCTCTATATTTGCTCTTATCAACAGTCTGCACATTCTCGTATATCAGCTCGATAGCATTAAATTTCTTACAGGCTTCCACGCAAGCCCCACAAAAATTACATTTAGCTATATCTATCCTGGCTAATTTTTTCGTAACCGTAATGGCCCCAAAGGGGCAGGCTTTAACACAAAGTTTGCAACCACTGCACTTTTCAGCGATTACGCGAATACCCATTTTGTACTCCTTTACAATACTTGCCGCTCCCGCAGCTTGGAAACCAAATCCGCTACCTGCTCGCCAACCGGACCTTCCAGCATTTGCCCGGCTCTGTGATGCTGTGGCGTTGTCATTTTGACAACCCTCGTGGGAGAACCTTTCAATCCGATTTTACTTTCATCGGCGCCGATATCATGAGCCGACCAGACTTCGACCCGCGTTCTTGCCGCATTTATTTTCCATTTCAATGAGGGAAAACGTGGCTCGTTAATACCTTTGCAAACTGTTATTAAACCCGGAAGTGAAAGCTTTACTTTTTCTTTTGCATCCTCAGTTATGCGCTCCGCGATCATATATTCTTCCGTTACTTCATGTATTTTTATCACGCAGCTAACGTGTGGAACACCCAGCTTCTCGGCCAGTGACGGTCCGACGTGTGCCGTATCACCATCGACAGCCTGTCTGCCGCAAATAACTAAGTCGAAATGGCCTATTTTTTTCACTGCCTTGGCCAATGTATAAGAAGTAGCGAGTGTGTCAGCCCCGGCAAAGCCAATGTCGCTGAGCAAAATACCCCTTTCGGCTCCAAGGCTCAGTCCTTGGCGTAAAGTAGCAATTGCCTGAGGAGGCCCCATCGACAAAACGTACACCTGTCCGCCATATTGTTCCTTCAGACGCAATCCCTCTTCGACCGCATATAAATCAAAAGGATTGATAACACTATCTACGCCTTCGCGAATAAGTGTATTAGTTTCCTTGTCAACACTGACCTCAAGAATATCGGGGACCTGCTTTACACAAACAATTATATTCATCTTTATCCTAACAATTCAGCTTTCCACCACTTCTGCCACTGCGCAATCAAACGTTCAGGTGAAGTCCGGGGTGATGACATCTTTTTACCGGTAACAATTTGCAGGGTATCAAGAGCAGCAGTGTTAACGGCAGGCTCCTTGAGACAATGAATGAGAGCAGAAATCACCTGATGAAAATGATGATTATCGGCCCGGCTAATTTGTCCACCTAACCAGCCAATGCAGGTAACAGCTCTTCGGCGAACGCTTGTGTCTTTGTCGGAAAGCATACGTGTAAGTGCCGGAATACTTTCTGTGCCGGCTAAACGGTATAGCCCCCACACCGCAGCCAGACGGACGGAAGCTGACTCGTCAGATAAGGATTGTTCAATTACGCCGAGACCTTCCTTGCTCCCAAGTGCCGTTAGAGCTTTGATACATTCCTGACGCACATACGCCGACGGTTCGTCGGCTATATGAGTAATAATAAGCCTGGGCGATAACTCATGATGAATACCGCCTATTGCTGCCGCTGCATCTGCACGCGTTATAGCGTCCCGGCTGCCAAAGTCAGAAAGGGCTTTTAGAAAGAGTATTCTTTCCGCACCGTTTTTGAAATCAGCCGCGCGGCCCTCTTCGGCTGTTACTTCTGCTGAGTGGGCGGTGGCAGCCTCAGGCTGTGACCGGGCTTCTGATTTTAATTCCCGCTCTTCAACATTTACATCTATCGCCTCTCCTTGAGCGGTTAAAAATTCGGGACTGCCAACGGTTTCCTGGCTGTCCCTGAATTTTTCTGTTTGTGGTGAACTAATTGCTTGCAATGGTAACTTCGATATCTGCTTGGCAGCAACTACCGTCTCGGCAGGCTGCTCTTCAGTTCTTTCATTCATCTCGTTGTCTTTCGGCCCGGCAGCGGATTCCATTGAAGATTCAAACTCCTCGGTACCGGCCGGTGCTGTTGACGTTTCCTTCACTTCTTCCTCCGACTCGGAAAAATCGGTTTGCTCATCAGCGCCGATAGCATTATTGTCCGAGTTGCTTATCTCTGCTTCGGCTAATTCACTGCGAAGGCCGGTCACCTCTGATTCCAACGCAGCGGCCTTCGTCTTCATCGCATCCTCCCGGGCTTTGGCTTCATCAGCCCGGCTTTGTGTAATCTGGAAATCAGATTTCAGTGAATCGTTCTCTAACTGTAACTTCTCAAGCTGCTGTCTAAGCTCGGCCTGTGCAGATTCGGCCTGGCTTCGCGCTTCGGTTAGTTCCTGCCGAGTTGCAGCAAGCTCGGACTCGAGGGCGGATAACTGCTCCAGCAAGGCATTGACCTGATTGTTTATTCTTTCAGCCTTAGCATCTTTACGTACTGCTTCCAGCTCGGAGAGCAATGAGTCCTTTTCTGCCTGCATATCTTCAAGTTTCGATTCAAATTGAGACTGAGCTTTCTTTGTTTCGTCCTGTATTTCTTGCTTCTGTCGCCTGGTTGCTGCAAGGTCAGCTTCCAGCTTAGCTTTAGAGCCGGTCCTCGCAGGAGGCTTTTTACCTTTTGTATTGTCAGCTTTGTTGTTGGTTTGTTCCAACTGTTGCCGAGCGGCATTAAGTTCGGATTCCAGTGCAGCCGCTCGCGCCCTTACCACACCTTCGCCGGCTGTTATTTCTTTAGCTTCACTAACGGCTTGTTCCAGTTCGGAAATCAGGGAATTGTTTTTTTTCTGCAGAGTCTCGAGCTGAGACTCGAGTTGAGACTTTTCTTTTTCTTTTTTTACTAACTGCCGCCGGACCGAGGCAAGGTCAGACTTCGACCCGACCGCCTTGGTGCTGTTGGATTTCTTTTCCGGCACGCCTTTAGTATCTTCACCAGCTAAGCCAGGCATTCCCTTTCCAGCCGATACACCACCAGCAGCAACCCCTGCGATTCTTTTGCCAAGAGCTGCTGCTGTTCCAACAAGATTGCCCGCACGTTCGGATGCGGTCCCAACGATTTCTACGACCTTTGCTTTGTCCTTTTCCATAATTCCGCGATTTCCTTAATTAGTTCCTGTTGCGGAAACAGCATTTGTCATTCCCGCGAAGGCGGGAATCCTGTTTTTGGGTGGTAGGCCCCTGCTTTTGCAGGAGTGACATTGTCGGCTTTCGCTTTCCGCAACAGATACTAATTAATCGGCTTCGACACTTTTCTTGCCGGAGGAATTACCACTCGATTGCTCTGCTTCAGCTCTCGGCCCTTGAGTTTCAGGTGTTTCAACTGTAATCTTTGTTTCTGCGGATGCCCTGGATCTTGGATGGCGACTTTGGCCGCGGCTCGAATTCTTCGGCTCTTCCACTTTTTTCTTTACCTTGGCCCGTCTGGATGTCGTCTTTTTCTTCACTTTCACCGCACGGCTGGTTTTCTTTTCTGACAGACTATTTACAGGTTTCTCAGAAACCTTTGTTGACGCCTCAGGTTCCGGTTTTGGGCCCGTGTATTCTTTGACGCGGATTGCCGTTTCTTTGCAGCCAACCACCAATGCTCCGACAAAGGCTCCCGCAATTCGCGATACTGATTCGACAACTCCGACATATTCTGATTTTTCGTTCTTCATTGTTCTAACCTTCCACTCAGGGGCTCTGATTTCCTCCCTGTGGCATCTACACGACGACAACTGTCATTAATACACCAACGGCCTCGAACCTTGCAGGCCGTCCACTAAAATCTAAGCGGTAGACAGCTTGGCTCTCGTAGCATTCTGATATCCGTTTTTGAAGGATTCTTTCGCCTCCGAGGTTATCTGGCGGGCTTTTGCACGCATTTTATCCATGGTGTCCGGATACTTCTTGCGAACAACTTCTGCACTTACAGCACCGACGAACACACCGCCTATCAAAATTCCTAAAGTCTTAAGCATGTCATCTCCTTTCTTTCAAGATGTGTACACCACGACCAATACCGTAGCCGAAGTTATACAGAAATTTTTCCCTTTTACCCTTTTGGTGCTTATTTTCTTCATCGTCTGATAAACAATTTCTACATTCCTCATCGCTGCTCGTCTCTTTCTTCTCTTCGAAGGTTCTAAGCAGGGATAAAGCTTCCGATGCCGGTATCCGGTAATGCCTTCCGGCAGTCCTTATTGATTTAATCCTGCCTCGTTTGGCCCAATTGATAATAGTGAAACGCGAAACCCCGAAGAGCTTGGCAAACTCGGTTGTTGTCAGATAACCGCTCCGCTGCTTACTTCCATCACCTTTAACGTTCTCTTTCCGCGTACCAGAAGTGGCGCTCATTAAATTTCCCTTTTATCAGCTAAAACCTGAATGTTGAAATTACTCTGCACTCCGTCCCTGTCGGCTGCAGTAGTATCTTGCTTGGCCTTAAACGTTTTGCACAAACTCGTTTTGCAGAAACTTTGGCGTTTTGTTTTAAGCTTCCGCAAAAAACCCGGAATTATTAAAGTTTTCACCCGACAATCGCCGAGCTAACATTCGGGAATAAAAAAAACCCAGCCGGCTATCCGTCCATTTGGATAACCAGTTGGGTCAAACCATCATACTTTGGTTCATTGAACTGGGGAAGTTCCAAAAAACTCCTGCAGTCCATTGCTGGTACTCTATCCACGACCGATATATGAGGCTACTCATATATCAATGGACAGCCAAGCATCATCCGCTGAGCTAGTTTTTCATTCGCGTTTTAGAACTAACCGCAAGTTTTGAGTCTGTCAACAAAAAAAACAATTTTGTCTGCATTTTTTTTAAGAATTTTGCAGGAAATGCTTTCAGCCTTAAGCATATCGCCGTAGGTCCATTCCAGGCGGAGACTTGCAACATTTTACACATTTTGCACAACCTGCTTCTCTGGCGAGGAAATTCTTGTGTTCTGCAAGTTCTTGCAAAATATGGCATTACACTGATTTTAAGGTTTTCGCTTGAAAACCGCCGGAGGTCTGTCTCTGCAAAAATGGGCATGTTGTAAAAAGGAATAACGGATGGGGAAAAATCCCCTGATAAGTGGCGATGTTAAAAATTACAAAAGCGGGAGGAATATTACAATTTCCACATTTACAATTTCCACATTATCATTCTACCCATGAACAATAAATCAGGTTCTCTCTATACGCACCGAGCATCATTTTGAATCCTGATATGCAATTTTTTTCAAATACTTGTTATACCATATATAAGCATCTTCAAGGGCGGCTATTTAGTCTTCTTTTTTGGCTTAAAATGCCTCTGGCGGACACGACCGCTGGTTTGGGTCATCTCACTGCGTATGTCCCGCAGGGCTTTCTTGAATGTACCGACTTCATTCTTGGCAGCCTCATAGTTAACATTCAACATCTTAATTTCGTTTTCAAGGATTGTATTGGCCGCCATACGTTCTCGATTGGTGGCGGCTTCGCCTTCGAGCTGAATACACAAATCGGCTATTCGATTGTCGGAGACAATAGCTTTTTCTCGAAGCTCTTCCACTTCCACTCGAAGAGTTCGCGCGTTTTGATGGGTTCCGGCCAGCTCTCTTTCAAGGGCATTCTTCGATGCCGTCGTCGCTTCCAGACGCCTCGTCAGGTCATCAACCTGCTCACGCGAACCCCGATGGGCCTCGGTTATTTCCGCAAGTTTCTTCTGTAAGCGGTCGGAATCGGTGATATTGTCCTTGAGATTCATCACCTGGGCCTCAAGAGCCGTTTTCTCGCCTTGGACTTTCTTAACATCCTTCTCGGCAGAAGCCATCTTCTCAGCAAGCGAATCCCGCTCGGCAGTAACCTCCTCAAGTTGTGGCTGAATCTGGGCGAGCAGGTTGGCAAACTTGTTCCGTTCTTCTTCGACAAAGGAGATGTCTTCGCGTAATTGCTCGGCCAGAGCAGCACGTGATTCGAGTGATTTGACCTGCACCTCTAACTGAGTGCGGGCATCCAGCTCTTCTGCAAGTCTATTCTGGGCCTTATCAAGTTCAGCTTCCAGAACCTCTTTTAGCTTAAATGCTGTCACGATTTGTCCTTCGAGACTCTTGGCAATGGAGATGATACCGGCCCTCTCTTCAGAAGCATCAGCCAAGTCTTCTATGCTGCTGTTTACCGCAACTGTGTTGGGTGCCTCCTGGTCTGCGGTCGATTCTAAAAGAGGCCTATTGGTTCTTTTCTTCCTTGCGGTCGTCTTCTTTTTTTGCGGTTTTGGTTTCTTTTTTTTCTTTACACTTGTTTTTTGTTTCCGACTTTTTGGCATCAGATGACCTCCTTAATTTATTGTCAGCAAGGCTCTCAATTAGTAACTCTCTTTGGCAAGAACCATAAGACGAATTTGTTGTTCAGCCCAATCAATTTAACATATCTTCCTCCCACCACTGTCGCCACCGTGCAATCAGCCGGTCAAGTTCTGCCTCATTTCCTGGGAAGGATTCCCCTATTTTCTTGCCGGTTATTTTTTCTATGGCACAAAGAACAACCTTCCTTGTTGCCTTGTCTGGGTCTTTCAAGTGTTCAATCATGGGCAAAACCACTTGACTATTGTTCAGGTTGCCCATTGCCTCTGCTGCTGCCCGGCGAACCAAAACACTATCGTCATCCAGAAGTATAGTTAAGTCTGCCGCAAATCTGCCTTTACCCAGCCAGCCGATACAAGTGGCGGCTCTACGCCGGACCTCTTCGTCTTTATCGGCAAACATACGTATAAGGGCAGGGACACTTTCTGGCCCGGCTAAATGGTATAAGCCCCACACAGCAGTCAGGCGGACAGAACCTGACTCATCCGTCAAAGCACGTTCGACAGCAGGGAGTGATTCCTTCATCTCCAGTGCTGTCAGGGCCTTGATGCACTCTTGTCGTACTTGTGTTGATGGGTCGGACGCCACCTGGGCGACGAGAGCTTTGACTGATAACTCATGACCAATACCAGCCATTGTCTTCACGGCATCTAATCGCACAGGAACATCCTGATTTACAATATCAGAAACGGCCTTGGCGAAAAGTATCTTATCGGTTGCCTTGTCAAAAACAGCCGCCTGAACTTGCTCGTCCGTCACAGCAGCAGGACTTGGCATCTCAATCTCAGAAGCAGCCTGAGATGGCTGTTCCTTGGATTTTACACTTACCTCCTTATCAAAATGGGGCACAGCAGTTTTTGTTGAGGAACCAATCTTTTCTTCGCCTGCTCCTATTACAACCTCTTCAACCGGTTTGGGTAACTCAGCCTCTTGCTCTGTTTGAGCAGGGCTCATCTCGGATGGCGGCTGAGACTTTGCGTCTTCGGCTTCTTTTTTGTGAGGCATTTCTAACCGACGTTGGGCAGCAGCAAGGTCGGATTCCAATGCAGCTACCCGCGTCTTCAGCTCAGCTTGGCGAACAGATGTCTCATTGGCTTGGTTTCTCACCTGTTTCAGTTCAGAGATCGACGATTCTTTCTCTGCTTTTAGATTGCCAAGCTTCGATACGAGTTTAGAATGTGCTTTCTCTGCATTTCTCTGTGCTTTTTTCAACTCACGCCGGGCTGCGGCCAGGTCCGATTCCGATGCACTGTTCAGAGATTTGGCCGGTTCTTCCTGCTCTGACCGCGCTTCTCTGCCTTCAATGTCAAGTCCCTCGGAAATAGGTTCAGTTTGCTCGGCTGCAATCAGTTCTGGTGTATCGATAGGCCGGCTAAGCAAATGTCCTGCTGCCTTCACACCTCTGGTCACAACGCCGGTAATTTTTTTACCGGCTGCCGCTGCCATTCCTACACAAGTCCCGGCACCCCTGGACATACTTACCGTAATGCCCGAAAGTTCTTCATTGCCACAGCACATTGTCTTAAACTCCTTTTTAAGCTTTTTAAGCCATTTTAAGAAACCACGGCTTGGTGCTTCTGTTTTTTGCCGGAGATTGTGCAGGTCCCTTCCTGGATTTTGTACTCTTGCCCGTAGGGCCTGTACTTTTTTCTTTACTTTTTGGCACTTTCTTTTGACGGCTGCTTTTTCTTTTTCCTTTTCTGGCTCCGGGCCCGTACGGATTTTTTTCTCGGCTTGGCCGAAGGCTTCTTGTCTGTCTGCGCAGGGGGTTTAACGATTCGCTTGCCCGTAACCACTGCGGTTCCAACCAAAGCGCCGACAAATTTGGATATAGCTCCAATGACTTTCGGAGGTTCAACTTTCTGGCTCTGTCGTGCGGCCATACGCAGTTCTCCTTCATTCAAATTTCATTTGTATTCAACACCCTCACCACGTTAGAGCCTTTTTCCTTCTGGCCTCTAACGGGGCTCACAGAGACGCCCCGGTTGATTATCAGGCACTTGCCTGTGCGGGCGGCTTCGGCTGGACAGCATTAGAATAGCCCTTCTTGAATGCCTCTTTTGCACCCGACGCCGTCTCACAGCTTTTTGCATATAGCTTCTCCAGAGATTCGGGGTACTTCTTACGAACAACTTCCACACCAACAGCGCCGATAAACACTCCGCCTATCAGGATTCCGAAACTCTTTAACATGGCATTTCCTTTCTCTTTTTTTTCTCCGGAAAAAAGAAAACGTTATCTACTTTTATGTTTTTTCATCAATAGAATCCGATTTTGATGGACAAACCGAATCTACAAAACGTTTTGCCGCATCTTCGATTTTCTCAATTAGTTCCGGTTTCTTTGCGCGAAGAACTTCAGCTCCAGCCGCACCGAGAACCACACCCAATAATGTTAATCCAATTACTCCCATTCGGTTTATCTCCTGTAAATAAAAAACCCAGCCTGCCATCCATTGGGATAACCAACTGGGCTGAATCTTCCTATACGTTTCTATCGAACTGAAAAGAAACTCTAACAGGCTCCCGCAGTCCATTGCTGGTATTGCATCCACGTCCAATATATGGGGTTCGATACCTCTTGTGAGCGAACCGGCTCATATATCAATGGATAGCGCAGCAATACTTACTGAGCTACTAATTTTCAAAAGGCCTTTTTATGAAATTATTATATGGGACTCTAACTACACCGTCAACTTTTTTTATATGCCCTGAACCTGTCGAAGGGAGAGCACCGATAATACTATTTTAACTGCCGTTTTTTATCTATATACCAGATGTGTTATCGGAGCAAAAGGACTATTTTCTTGAAAAAAAATGTGTTTTGAGCGGCAAACAATAATACAGGATATACTGCCGAAAGAGTTGAAGACGGATACAGGGCTCTTTGAAATGCGGGAGAATAGCCGCTTTTTAGCTGTTCGCTTGGTTTCGCTTTCCCGCCAATCCTCTTGAGATAGCAGAGAGACTTTTCACCTGGGCCCAAATCAGAAGCCTGAAGTAAGAGATGGGAGTCCCATAAGTATTTGTAGTAAATGGGATTACGACTCAGAACAATTGTGAATCGATGGGAGTCCGGGAAAAACACCCAAGTTTGAATAAAAAATATGTTCGTGGGTGTGTCATCTTAAGTTGAGTAAGAATATTGCCGAATATAGGAGTATTGCCGAATATAGGAATATTGCCGAATATAAGAATTCACCGAATATAGGAATATTGCCGAATAGGTGACAGCTATAATATTGATGCCAGCGTCAAAAGTGTTTTTTGTCAAAAAAATATCATAACTCATTGTTAATTCTTGTACTTATGTTGATTTTTGGGTTGACATGCGTATAGACTTGAATATAATGTAAGCTCT
>Ga0114922_10000526_pt1 | contig 36725 bp, 31 predicted proteins | sample AartaG_FD_100975 | JGI IMG/M metagenome (GOLD analysis project Ga0114922, IMG submission 100975) | Deep subsurface microbial communities from Aarhus Bay to uncover new lineages of life (NeLLi) - Aarhus_00045 metaG | ecosystem: Environmental > Aquatic > Marine > Oceanic > Sediment | place... | reverse complement strand
GTCCTGGTGGACTCGGTGCTGTTGGGCCACGCCGCAAGTGCCCCGACGGAGCGGGAGGTGCTGCTCTACTGGGGCGGCCAGAGCGAGCCCCGCGTCATATCGAAGCCCGGGGAGCATTCCATCGACCTTCCCTGCTCGCACGTGGACGGCGAGACTGCCACGCTGGAGCTTGCGGTGAGGTCTCTGCGGCCTGAGAGGCTGCAGGCGGAGGTGGCCGGGCTGGTTGCCGGGCTCGAAGGACTGCCCCAGGAGACGAAGGCCTACGGTCAGTACAGCGCGGGCATTGTCTACCGCCACGCCGGCTCGAACAACCGGCTCAACGTCGAATTCGATGACGTGGTGGCCGGCCGCCTGGCCCTGCCCTTGCCCGCCGAGATAGCCGCAGCACCCGCATTCCGCGGCGGCGCGCCGATGCGGGTGCCGATCGGCTTCGCGTTCGATACACGCAGCCGCCTCACGTGCCTGGTTCCTCAGGACACGGTGAGCCTGATGGGACGCGCCACAGGGATCCTGCCCGGCGAGAGGATACACGTGCTGGGCACGATCACCGGAGTGCAGGGGGCCCGGAACTGCGTCCTCGTGGATTACGTCGGCTTCCCTGACCAGGAGGAAGCGGCTGGAGACGGCGCTACGTGGTCGCTGAGCGTGCAATGGCCCGGGCAAGCGCCGATCGTCTTCTGGGAGGACGGGTACTACGAGGTGCGGCTGCCGTGTCGGCACGCACCGGGGAGGGCCGAACTGCTCGGCGTGCTCATGCGCGAATTCCGGACAGTGAAGGTAAAGGCACCGGCGCCCGCTGCGGGGGGCCAGGGCGCAGGCTGAGGGGCAGGCGGGAACGTCCGGCGCGACGGGGGCGGGCTTTCAGGTGGTCTTTCCGGCGGGGGCGCCGCTTACGGGCAGCGGCTGAGTCTGCGTGCTGGCGGCCAGGTCGACGCCCCTGCGCATCGCCTGCATGTTCAGGTCCATCAGGCTGGCCTTGCGCTCCCCGAGCAGGCCTTCGAGCGCCGCCGTGCAGCTTTCCTGCCCCACCAGGTGCGTCATCGTGACGAAGGCGCTCAGCAGGATGACGTTGGCGATCCTGACGTTGCCCATCTCGGCGGCCATCTCGGTTGCGGGCAGTGCGAGGACCGTCGCGGGCCCCTCGACGGGGACCTCGTCCAGCTCAATGACGGAGCTGTTGACGAGCAGCAACCCTTGCGGCTTGACGCGGCCGGCAAACTTGTCGTAGGAGAGCTGGTTCATGATGATGAGCGAGTCCGCCCGTTCGACCAGCGGGCTGTATACCGTATCGTTGCTGATCACGACCTGGCAGTTGGCCGTGCCGCCCCGCACCTCGGCGCCGTAAGAAGGGAGGTAGGTCACAATCTTCCCCTCGCTCATCGCCGCGGTGCAGAGCACCTTGCCGAGCGTCAGCACCCCCTGGCCGCCGAAGCCCGCCACGATAATCCGGTGCTCCCGGCCGTTCGTCGGCAGCGTCGCGCTCCCTCGCTCGCTCGCCATGGTTCCTTCCTCCGGCTGCTTCACTCGTTTTCCCGAACGTCCCTGATTACGCCGAGCGGGAACGTCTTGGCCACGACCTCCTCGGCGTAGCGGTAGCTGTCGGCAGGCGTCATCCGCCAGTACGTCGGGCAGGGCGAGAGGACCTCGATCAGGGAGAAACCGACGCCGTCGATCTGGTAGCGGAATGCCTTCCTCAAGAGCGCCTTCGTGCGGCGGACGTGCCTGGGCGTCGCGACCGTCGTTCTGGCCAGCAGCGCAGGGGCCACAAGCTGGTCAAGCAGCTCGCAGACCTTTATGGGGTAGCCTTCACTGCTCGGATCCCGGCCCCGAGGGGTGGTCGTCGTCTTCTGGTTCAGCAGCGTCGTCGGGGCCATCTGCCCCTGCGTCATGCCGTAGACCGTGTTGTTGATGAACACGATGGTGATGAGCTCGCCGCGGTTGGCGACGTGGATAGTCTCGGCCATGCCGATGGAGGCCAGGTCGCCGTCGCCCTGGTAGGTGAAGACCACTTTGTCCGGATGGACGCGCTTCAGCCCGGTTGCCACGGCCGGGCACCGGCCGTGCGCTGCCTCGCTCCAGTCGATGTCGATGTAGTCGTAGGCCAGCACGGCGCAGCCGACCGGCGCGATGCCGATGGCCCGCTCCCGGATGCCCAGCTCCCCGATCACCTCGGCCAGAAGCCGGTGCATGATGCCGTGGCCGCAGCCCGGGCAGTAGTGGGTCTGCGCGTCCAGCAACTCCTGTGGGCGCCTGTAAACGGACTTCTTGAGCTCTGACTGCGTCTGCTTGACCGGCATTTCCTTACACCTTTGCCCTCCGCCGGGGCGCCCCTCTGCCAGGGGCGCTCAGGCGAACAGGGCCTCGAGTCTCTCGGTTATTTCCAGCGCGGTGGGCACCTGGCCGCCGACGCGGCCCAGAAGCTCCACGGGACAGCGACCCTCGACGGCCAGCCGCACGTCGTCCACCATCTGGCCCGCGCTCATCTCCACGACCAGAATGCCGCTCGCCTTTTCCGCCAGTTCGGCCAGCTCCCTGCTGGGGAACGGCCACAGCGTGATGGGCCTGAACAGGGCCACCTTGAACGGCAGCTTTCGGAGCGGCCTCTCCACCACCTGCCGGCAGATGCGCCCGCTCGTGCCGTAGGCCACCAGCAACACGTCCGCCTGGTCGGGGCCGGTCAGCTCGCAACGGACCTCGTTCTCCTCGATCTTTGCGTAGTTGGCCTGCAGCTTCAGGTTCAGCTCTTCCAGTTCGTCCGGGCTGAGTCGGAAGGAGCGGACGAGGTTCCGCTCCCTGCCCGATTCCCCGGTCAGCGCCCACGGCTTGGGCGGAGGGTCGGGGGGCGGCAGGTGGTCGAAGCGGGCCTGCTCCATCATCTGCCCGAGCAGGCCGTCGCTCAGGATGATCACGGGCACGCGGTAGGCGTCCGCCAGGTCGAACGCCAGGTAGGTCAGGTCGCAGACCTCCTGAACGGTGGCCGGGGCGAGGGCTATGCAGCGGTAGTCGCCGTGGCCGCCGCCGCGGGTGGTCTGGTAGTAATCCGCCTGGGCGGGCGAGATGTTGCCCAGGCCCGGGCCGCCGCGCTGCACGTTGATGATCACGGCGGGGATCTCGCTGCCCGCGATGTAGGAGATGCCCTCCTGCTTGAGGCTTACGCCGGGGCTGCTGGAGGACGTCATGGCCCGTGCGCCGCCGGCGCTGGCCCCGTAGACCATGTTGATGGCGGCGAGCTCGCTCTCGGCCTGGATGAAGATGCCCCCCCGCAGCGGCAGTTGATCCGCCATGAAGGCCGTCAGTTCGTTCTGCGGCGTGATGGGGTATCCGGCGTAGAACTTGCAGCCCGCCCTGATGGCGGCCTCCCCGGCCGCTACGTTACCGGAAATCAGAAGCGTCTCGCCCTCGGCTTGTTCGGCACCCATCCGAATCTACGGTCTAATCGTCCAGGTTGACGTGTTCTCTAGTCCTGTTGAGCGCCGGCGGCCGACGCCGCAGCCTCAACGCGCCAGATCTCTACCGCAGCGTCCGGGCACATCGTAGCACACTGCAGGCAGCCCGTGCAATCCACGTCCGGCCGCACGGCCGCCGTCTGCACGCCTCGTCGGTTCGGCTTCTTCTCGATGTAGAGCTTGCCTTGCTCGCAGAACTCCACGCAGAGGCCGCATCCCTTGCAGAACCGGGTCAGTATCGTGACTTCGAATCTCTTACTTGGCATATCTCGGCTGACCCCTCCAATCCAGCTTATTGCGCAGCGTGGCGAAGAAGGCGTTCCGCCCCGTCTGGATCAGTCTCAGGGGCTTTTCGGCCCTTTGCACCTGCACGACGTCGCCGTCTTGCATCTCCTGCGTCACCTGGCCGTCCACGGTCAGGGCGGGCGGCTCTGCCCAGTCGCGAGCCTCCAGGCTGACCGTCAGGTGGCCGGGCAGGACCAGGGGGCGGTTGCTCAGCGTGTGCGGACAGATGGGCGCGATCACCAGGGCGTCCATCTCGGGATAGACGATCGGCCCTCCCGCCGCCAGGCTGTGGGCCGTCGAACCGACCGGCGTGGCCACGATGAGCCCGTCCGCCCGGTACGTCGTCACCAGCTCCCCGTCCACGTGGAGGTCTATCGTCATGATGCGGGACAGCGAGGTGCGCGCCACGACGGCGTCGTTCAGGCCGACGGTGTCCAGCATCGTCTCGCCGACGCGCTCCAGACGGCAGCCTAGCATCATGCGTTCGGCCAGCCGGTAGCGGCCCTCCAAGACGTCGCCCAGGACGGCCCGGTAGTCGTCGGCCGTCGCCTCGGTCAGAAAGCCGAACTTGCTGACGTTCAGCCCCAGCAGGGGCACGCCCTGCTTCGCCAGGCCGCGCGCCGCTCGCAGGACGGAGCCGTCGCCTCCGAGCACCACGGCCAGGTCCACCTCGTCCGACCGGACCTCCGATTCCAGCTCGAGGTCGACCTTCACCTGCGCCCGCTCGGCCAGCCACGGCTCGATCTGCTCGAGGGCGCGATGGACGCCCTCTTTCGCCTTGTTCCCGACGATCAGTATCTGCTTCATTGGACTGCGTCCCGGGCCGGCTCACTGTCCCGGCGGCTCGAAAGCTCCCTCTTTCAGCTCGCCCTCGGCCGTCTGCACCAGCTTGCGCACCTTCAGCGTGGCCGCCTCGAGCATCTTCTGGCAGGCGCGGAAGGCCTCGACCCCTTCCTCGTAGAGCCGCAGCGAATCGTCCAGGGCCAGGTTGCCTTCCTCGAGCCGGCGGACGATCTCCTCCAGCCGTTCGAGGTTCTGCTCGAAGCTCGGCACCTGAGCACCGTCTTCCGGCTTCGCCTGCTTCTCGTCAGCCATGGCCCCCGGGGACCGCACAGGATTGTGGCCCTTCGCACCGCACGGGGCGCACGCATGCTTGACGTGCCATCCGCGCTTGGGTTCCCCTATTATAGTGGACGGAACGGGCGAATGGAAACCGCCGGAGGGGACGGCAATGGACGTCCAGCCTTCCGAAGATGCCATCCGGGCCGCCTACGAGCTGGCCAATCCGTGCCGCCTCTGTCCGCGCCTCTGCCGGATCGACCGTCGGGCGGGCGAGGTGGGCTACTGCGGGGTCGGCGCGCTGCCGCTGGTCTCGAGCGCAGGCCCGCACTTCGGCGAAGAGCCGCCCCTGGTCGGGCGCGGGGGCTCGGGCACAGTATTCCTGGCCGGCTGCAACCTGCTGTGCGTCTTCTGCCAGAATCACGACATCAGCCACGGCCTGGCCGGCCGGCCGACGGAGCCCGAGCAGATCGCCCGAATCATGCTGGCCCTGGAGCGGCGGGGGTGCGAGAACATCAACTTCGTCACGCCCACACACGTCACGCCGTGGCTTATGGACGCCGTGCGGCGCGCGCGGCTGGCGGGCCTAGCCGTGCCCATCGTCTACAACTGCGGCGGCTACGAACTGGTCGAGACGCTCCGCCTGCTCGAGGGCACCGTGGACATCTACATGCCGGATGCGAAGTTCTGGGACCCCGAGATGGCCTTCCGCTACACGAAGGCGCGCGACTACCCGGACAGGATGCAGGCCGCGCTACGGGAGATGCACCGGCAGGTCGGCGTCCTTCAAGTCGAGGACGGCATAGCCACCCGGGGACTGCTGGTGCGGCATCTGGTCATGCCGAACGGCGTGGCGAACAGCAAAGAGATCCTCCGCTTCATCGCCGAGGAAATATCTCCGGACACGTTCGTAAACGTGATGGAGCAGTACCGCCCCATGCACGAGGCGCACCGGCATCCGGAGATCGGACGCTCCATCACGGCGGAGGAGTACAGCGAGGCGTATCTGTACGCGCGCTCACTGGGGCTGAACCTGCTGTGAGGGGCATGAGGCCGCTGCAAGTATTGACGCCCGTGCCGCCGTCGGGTATGGTACGCAAATAGGGCGCTGCGACCAGGCTAGCACGCAGACGCGCCAGCCATTAGCGGGGGAAGGAGGGCAGAGGTATGAACGTGCAGGAGTTCCTGAAGGAAAGCGGGGTGAAGTGCGAGGTCATTCCCCACGAGCAGGCCTACACCGCCCAGGAAGTGGCGGCGGCGGAGCACGTCTCGGGCCACAACTTCGCCAAGACCGTCATCGTCAAGGGCGGGGACGAAGTCGTGATGCTGGTCCTTCCGGCCAGCCGCCACGTCGACTTCAAGAAGGTGGCCGCGCTCCTTGGGGCGAAGGCGGAGATGCTGGGCGAAGAGGAGATGAAGAAGATCTTCCCCGATTGCGAGATCGGGGCCGAATCTCCCTTCGGCTCCCAGTACGGCGTCAAGACCTTCGTGGACGAGTCTCTCCGGGAGGCCGACCACATCGTATTCCGCGCCGGCACACACGACGAGACCGTCAAGATCAGCTACGCGGACTACGAAAAGCTCGAGGAGCCGACCGGCGCCCGTTTCGCCGCCGAGGCCGAGTAGGGAAGTGGCTCGCAGCTCCGCAGGTCTTGGCACCCCTTGCACAGGATGGGGGGACGGGCGGCGAACGCCGTTACGTCGCCGCCCCGGCGTGCTGTGGCGCCGCCACCGACGTTGCGGGGCCGATTCGCATGCTGTAGCGCCGCCATCCCTGGCGGCAGCTTTCTGTCGGCCGGAAGCCGCCGCACTCCATAAGCGCTTTGCCCCCTCGTCCCCCCTCTGCGTTCTTCGCGCGCTCAGCGGTGGACGCCTTTGCCTCGCCTGTGCCTACCGCCAGCCCAGTTCGCGGATGTCGTCTCCGCTGAGGCCAAGGGTCTGAAGTTGCCGGCTGGAAGCCGGCGCTACGAGTTCTGGCAATCGTTTCCGGTTTGCTGTAGCGCCGCCATCCCTGGCGGCAGCTTTCTGTCGGCCGGAAGCCGCCGCACTCCGTAAGCGCTTTGCTTCCTTCGTCCCCCTCTGCGCCCTCCGCGCGCTCGGCGGTGAACGCCGTTGCCTCGTCTGTCTCTACCGCCAGCCCAGTTCGCGGATGTCAGCCTCGCTGAAGCCGAGGGCCTGGAGCTTCTCCACGGTGTAGCCGGCCTCTTCAAGGGCTTCCAGCGGCAGCTCGGAGTCCATCACTTCCTCGCGGAAGGTGAGGGTCCGCCCGCCGCGCAATTCGGGATCGAGCAGGCGGAAGGGGATGTCGTATGCCTCGTCCCAGTGGTCTTCCTCCGGCTCGCCGTTGTTGTCCTGCCCGTCCGGTCCGACGCTGTAGACGACGACTCCGTCCTCGGTGCGGCGGTACCGAATCTTCTCGTTGCAGAACGGGTCGTCCGGCACCTCCTCCAGGAGTTCCGGCACGAGTTGCTCCAGCGAATCCGGCCAGCGGCCGTGCGCCAGCCGCCACTGCTCGACGGCCAGCGCAGCATCCGCTACCCGCAGACGCGTCCGGGCTTGCACATCGCTCGCCAACGCCGGGCACCAAGCGCTCATGCCAACGGCGGTAAGCGAGCCGCCTAGCCGCAGCGAGCTGCAATCGCCTCCGATGCTATTGGCTGCCAGCCACTGCCCACGTGCCGATAGGGCGCAAGCTTCGCTGAGTCGGTCCGTGAGACGACAGGCTAGCAACGCATCCTTTTGGCGCAGACCGGGTACCAACACGTAGAGGTATACATAGGGAGGGTTCACCCCCAAATCCAGCAATTCTGCAACTCCAGTTTCTGGCGCCTCAGTGTAGCAGAGAATCTTGACCGTCTCTGCGCTGAAGGCCGCTGCCATGGTGCGCTTCACATACGCGGAAGCAACGTCGCGCCGTAGCGCCAGCACATCGGTCGAGGCGAGCCCGCACGTCTCCAGGCTCCGCTGCATCGCGCCCAGCCATAGGGACTCAAACGCAATTCTCACCAGTTCTTCGATCAGAAGGGGGTGCTCAGCCAGCGAAAGGCCGACTTTCCTGCTGACCATCAGGGCCTCCACCGCTTCCGGCCGATCGCCTGATTCCGCCCTGTGGGCGGCTCGCAGCGCGCAGAGCTTCGCCGTCCACCTCAGGGGCGAAACGTGCCTGAGCGCCACGGAAGACGGGGCCTCCGCCGGATCGATTGGATACGCGCCCGACGGAAGCTCGGCCGCCCCGTCGATGATGTTGAGCGCTCCCTGATTGGCGGCCAGACGGGCGTTGATGAGATCCCGGACCTCCTTGGAGTGCCGGGCGCCGCCCGTCCACTTGATTGCGAAATCGCGCGCAAATACTTCCGTACACATGTTGTCGAAGGGCGCCATCTGCTTGAAGGCTTCCAGGAAGATGAGGGCCGAGTTCTCTTCGGGCGGGACGGACTGGCGGGCGGCTACGACCTCCTCCCACGTCACCGGCTGGCCGGCGGCCCGGTACTCCGCCAGCTTCGCCTCGACCTTCTTCTCCCAATGGCGGTCATACAGGTGCGCCGCGAGCCCGCATCCGCCGATCAGCACCAGGCCGATCGCCGCCGCCAGGGCGCACCCCCGCCCGACATGCAGCCGCCGCTTGTGATCAGCGGTCATGGGCGATCCAGCTTCTTGATGTCTTCCTCGCTGAAGCCGAGGGCCCCGAGCTTCTCCTCAGTATAGCCGGCTTCTTCCAGGTCCTGCAGCTTCAGCCCCGTATCCATCACCTGGTCGCGGAAGGTGAGCGTCCCCGCCCCGCGCAGTCCGGGATCGAGCAGCCGGAACGTAATGTCATACCTGTCATCCGTGGCTTCTTCCTGCGGCGTGCCCTTATCGTCCTGGCCGTCCGGGCCGACGCTGTAGACGATCACCCCGTCCTCTGTCCCACGGTAACGAATCTTCTCCTTCCAGAACGGATCGTCCGGCACCTCGTCCAGGAGCTCTGGCACGAGCTGGTCCAGCGAGTCCGGCCAGTGGCCGTGCTCCAGCCGCCACTGCTCGGCCGCCAGCGCGGCGTCCGCCACTCGGAGGGCCGCGTGCGCCTGCACTTCCGCTTCGAAACAACGCGCAATGGTCGGCAGCGATATGGCTGAACGCGTGTGTAAGACTTGCGCTCTTTCGAGTTGCTTCTGGGCGACCTTCTCCAAGCGGGCGGCTGCCGCGCACCTCTCAGACAGCGGCAGCCGACAGATGTCGGCCCCCTGGTCCATAACGTCATAGTAGAGAAGGGCGTCCTTATGCCGCTGCGAGGGGATGAGCTCACGCAAACGCCACGGGAGGCCCTCCCGGGTAGACCAAGGCAACTCCGAGGCCCACACGAAGCTTAGTTCGACCAACTCGGGCGATCTGTCGCCCCGAAATGCAAGGTGCAAGGAAAGCTGCGCATCTTCCTGCGCGATCTCGCCTCGCAGGTCCTGGAGTCCGTCGGCGGGCAACTCGCATAGCTCCAGCGTACGCTGCACGGCCGCAGCCCAAATGCCCTCTCCTGCGATCCTGACAAGGACTTCTATCATTAAGGCCCCTTGGCCTATCGAAGCAACCGTCCGCCTGCCACAGACCAGTGCCCTGGCTGCCCGCTCGGCATCGCCGGACCCCGCATCATAGCAGGCCTCCATGTGGCACAAGCTGAAGGCGTGTCGCAGGCCAACCAGGCTGTCCTTACAGAAACGCTCGATGTCCAGCGCTTGACCGATAGGGTAAGTTCCCTGGCGGAAGACGGCGGCCCTTCGGATGGTGGCCAGCGCGGCGCGGTTGGCGCCAAGATGTGCCGCCGTGAGCTTGCGAACGTCCTCCGAATGCCTTGCCCCGCCCGTCCAGCCGGATCCGCAGAGCAGAACCAACTGGCACGCGCCCTCCGGCGGAGCAAACTGCTTGAAGGCTTCGAGGAGGATCAGCGCGGAGTTCTCCTCGTCGGGGATGGACTGGCGCGCGGCCAGGACTTCCGCCCACGTGACCGGCTGGCCGGCGGCACGGTACTCGGCCAGCTTCGCCTCGACCTTCTTCTCCCAATGGCGGTCATACAGGTGCGCCGCCAGCCCGCACCCGCCGATCACCACCAGGCCGACCGCCGCCACCAGCGCACATCCCCGTCCCGCGCGGCCCCGCCCGGTCTCGTCGGATGGTGTCGTCACAGCCATTTGCGTGCTCGCCCCTCCCGCCAACGCAGGAGCCGGGCACGGCGCGCCGTGCCCCTACAGAGGCCCCTTAGTTCCCCTGGTCATCCTGCCTACCATATAACTCGCCCGATCCCCCGCGCGCCCCCTCACTCGAAGATCACCATCGTCTTGAGCGCTACCTCGCGGCTGCGCGCGGCGAACTCGATCGCCTCGGCCACGTCGGGGAATGGGAAGCGGTGGGTGACCAGCGGTCCGGTGTCGACCTTCCCCGACGCCAGCAGGCCGATGGCCGCCTTGAACCGGTTGGCGTAGCGGAACACGCCCGTCACGAGCGCCTCCTTCGCCTGGAACATCTGGAAGGGCACGCGCGCCACCTCAGCAGCCATTCCCACCCACGCCACGCGGCCGCCCGGCCGGATGATGTGGAAGGCCTGCACCACGGTCTCGTCGACCGCGACGCAATCGAGAACGACGTCGGCCGAGTCTGCGAGCGCCTTGGGGACATCCCTTTCGGCAGCATTGCAGACCTGCGAGGCGCCCATCCGGCGGGCGAAGTCGAGCCGGGCGGGGACAAGATCCACGGCCGTGATCTCTCCGGCGCCCAGCGCACGCGCCGCGGCGATCGCCAGCAGGCCGATCGGCCCCGCCCCCAGCACCGCGACGCTCTGCCCCGGCTCCAACCCGACCAGCGCGATGGCCTGCAGGCCCACCGCCAGGGGCTCCACCGTGGCGCCCGCCTCGTCGCTCACGTGGTCGGGGAGCTTGTGCGCGAAGTCCTCCGGCAGGGCCGCATACTCCCGGAAGAACCCGTCGTGCGGGGGAGCGGACATGAAGACGACGCCCTGGCACAGGTTGTAGCGCCCGCCGAGGCAGTGCCGGCAATGCCCGCACGGTATGCCGGGCTCGGGCGCCACCCGGTCGCCCACCCTCAGGTCCCTGGCCTCGCGGCCCACCGCCACCACCTCGCCGGCGGCCTCGTGTCCCAGCACGAGCGGCTCGCGCACGATGAAGTCGCCGATGCGCCCGTGCTCGTAGAAATGGATGTCCGACCCGCAGATGCCGCACGCCTTGACGGCCACCAGCACCTCGCGCGGTCCCGGTTCGGGGATGGGCACTTCCTTCAGGGCGAATCTGCCGGCCCCCTCCAGGTAGACGGCCCTCATCGTCTCTGGCGCGGCCATGGGCCCTCCTTCTGCCGGTGTTGCTTGCGTGATTGGACAGGCCGAGCGTTCGCCCTGACCGCTCACCCCGATCTCAACTGCCCTATCGCCTCGAAATCCGCGGGCTCCAGGGAGGAGTAGCTGAATATCATCACGCCCTGGGCGCCCTTCTCCAGCACCGCCCGCATCTGCTCGACCAGCTCCTCGGGCGTGCAGCGGGCGAAGCGGCTGGCGCGCTTGCAGAGCCCTTCCCAGACGGGCACCTTGCCGGCCACCTGAGCCAGATGGGCCACCGTCCGCATGGTGGCCACGCGCAGCGACTGCGTATACGTCATGGGAAACAGGAAGTCGACGGTCCCCTCCTCGGCCCACTGGACCCAATCCTGCCCCTGGGACTCGATGCAATCGGGGTAGCCCGAGAACACGGCGGCGGAGAGCTCGATCCCCTCGGCCTGCGTCAGCTCGTGGACGCGGCGCACGCAGTCCGTGATGCGCCCCGCGCGCCACTGGGTCCACTGCTCGGACTCGGGCGTGCCCTGGTCGACGGCCTCGATGTCGATGCCGCGCTCGCGCATCTGCGCCTTGCAGAAATCACACCCGCACCGTCCGCTGGTGCGGATGTAGTCCAGGTGCAGCCCGGCCGGACGGTAGTTGTGCGCCAGGCTCTTGTAGAGCTCGAAGACGTAGTCCTGCACTTCCGGCTGGCAAGCACACGCCCACCGCATGCGGCCCTCGATCTTCGCTCGGCACTCCGGGTGCTCGTGCAGGAGCTTCGAACCGTCGCCCTCCGGGAAGACGCAGAACCAGGGGTGCACCTTCATGCCCCGTTCCGAGGCCGTCTCGATCAGGACCCTCAGGGGATCCCAGTTGGGATAGCTCGGGTTGACGTTTGCCACGTCCGTGAAGAAGTCCACGGCTCCCGGCGGGTTCTTCACGCAGGGGACGACGAGGTCGAAGCCTGTGTCGGCAAGCTGCTTGACCCGCTCCTTCAGCTCCGCCTTGCTGCCGAAGTCCTTGATGTTGTGCGACCAGACGCCCAGCCCAAATCTGTCCATTCCGATATCCCTCCGTGAGAAAGCATCATTACCTGTAAGTGACGTGTTGCAGACGCGTGCGGAACAGGATGTCGTGCAGAAACCGGCGGCGGTCGTCGAAGAACGCCGCGGCGAAGTCGGCGACGTGCCAGACCAGCAGCGTCCCCGCTCCGAAGAGGAAGAGCAGGCCCCGCCCCTTACCTTCGGGCAGCGCCGAGATGGGCAGCACCATCAGCCCCACCGTGGCAACGGGATTGGCGACCATGCCCCGCAGAAGGAGCCGTTTGCGGCCCCGGCCCTTCAGGCGCTCGGGCCGCACCTTCATGGCGAAGATGCCCTGTATGAGCGTGCTGCCCGAGAGGGCCGGTATGACCCCCATGCACACCACGCCCATGAACGCAATCAGCAGGGGCGACAGCCTCTCGACCGCCGGCCTGGGCATCCCGAGCGTGACAAGCGCCCCTGCGACCAGGAACACGAAGACAATCGTGATGCCCACGGCCACCAGCCCGTCCAGCACCCCCACCCCCACGCGCCTCCATGGGCTGATGGGTTCGATCACCTTGGGGCGTGCGGCGTTGAGCGCGTTGATGAGCGACGGGTAATCGGCGAAGCGCTCCTCGGGCTCCTTCTCCATCATGCAGCGCAGCACGTCCATCAGCTCGGGGCTGACGCCGGGCGGGACGGTCTCGGGCTCCGGGAATGGCTCGCGCACGTGGGCGAGCGCCAGTTGGACGGGCGTGTGGCCCCGGAAGGGCGGCCGGCCGATCAGCAGGCGGTAGAGCGTGCAGCCCAGCGAATACATGTCGCTCTTCCAGGTCACCTCGGCGCCCGTGGCGGCCTCGGGCGAGATGTAGTGCGGCGTGCCGAGCACGGCGCCGGACTGGGTCAGGTGGGTCGCTTCCTCCCCCGTGGGCTTGGACAGGCCGAAGTCCGTCAGCTTTATCTTGCCGTCGCCCGTGAACATGATGTTGGAGGGCTTTAGGTCCCGGTGGACGATGCCGCGCTTGCGTGTCGACTCCAGTATGTCGGCGACCTCGACCACCACGTCGATGGCCTCGTCCGGTTCGAGCGTGTTACTCTCCTGCAACCTGTCTTCCAGCGAGCCGCCGGGCAGGTACTCCATGGCGAAGTAGAGCCGCCCCTCGTGCCGGCCGACGTGGTAGACGTGGGCGACGTGAGGATGGTCGATCTGCGCCTGCAGGCGCGCCTCGCGCACGAAACGCTCCGCCAGGTCGGGCCGCGCGGCCAGCGCCGGCGAGATCAGCTTGATGGCGACCGGACGCTCCAGGCTCGTGTCCGTCGCCCGGTAGACCTCGCCCATCCCCCCCTGGGCGATCCTGGACTCGACCAGAAAGTGATCCAGCCCCCGCCCGGAGATGTCGACGGGCGCCGGGGTGACCTCCGCCGTCGTGGCGCCCGTTCTAGTGTCATATTCACGAAGCACGCGGCGGGCGCGGCGCATCTGCTCGAGCGCCTGGCGGGCACCTTCGTCGCGCTGAACGAGCGTCTCCACTTGCCGCCGCCCGTCCTCGTCGAGTTCCTCGTCCAGGTAGGCGGCCAGCCGCGCGCCGGTCTCTTCGTCAATCGCCACCGAAGAAGTCCCCTTCCTCTATCAGCGTCCTGAGCCTGTTGCGGGCCTTGTAGAGCAGCACGCCCACGTGGTTGGCCGTTATGCCCAGCACGTCCGCCACCTCTCGATACGCCAGGCCCTCCAGGTCGCGCAGGATCATGCAGGCCCTCTGCCGTTCGGGCAGCGAGTCGATGGCGGCCCGCACGATCTCCTGCGACTCGCGGCGCCGGATCTGCGTCGAGACGCCGGCGAACCGGCTGCCCTGCGGCAGCCGCCGAAAGAAGGCGGTCGTTTCCGGGTTGACCTCGCGCAGCCGCCCGCTCTTGGTGACCCGCTTGCGCCGGCGGTCGATGCAGGAGTTCCGAACGGCCGCAAAGACGTAGGTGCGCAACGAGCTGCGGCCCTCGAACTGGTCCGACGCGCGGAGCAGCCGCAAGAAGGCATCCTGGACCGCTTCCTCGGCATCGTGCACGTGCCCGAGCAGGCGCCGGGCGAACCGCTCCGCCGCCGGCCTCAGCTCCTCCAACTGGAAGGCGAAGGCGGTCAGGTCTGCCCCGCTCTCCTGCGGCTCCGGCTGAGCGCCTGCCATGTCCTGATCCGCCAAACGCGTCCTCCGTCGGGCTCAGGGGTCAACCGATCCAGACTGCGGTTGAGGGCAAGGCGATTATAACGTGGGAGGGGGCGCCCTGCCAACGCGGTGAACGCCCTGTCCACCCGCCCCGCCGGACGACCGAAAAGAGCTTGACGCGGCTCCGGCGGGACTGTAGTATTCCGGTGAGTTCACGTGCAAACTGTCAGGCGGTGACGAGATTCTGGTAGCGGATCAGGGGGGAAAGACCATGGCAAGGCGCATTGGATCCGTGCGGGCAGTGTTGATCGTGGCGGCGTTGGCCGGCGTTACGCTTCTCTCCACCGGATGCGGGTATCTGAAGAACGTGCGGGACGACTTGATGGACGTCGGCACGCTGGCCGTCGGCGTGGTTCCGCCGGTGGCGCCGCTGGAGGAAGGGCCGGAAGCGGTTGGGTTCCTGCCGCCCAGCTTCGGCGCCTACGTAGAGGTGACCGAGTTCATGCACCTCGGCGGGCTCTATAAGTGCACGGGAGACCTGGAATGGGATCGGCGCGGCGTCGGCGCCACGGTCGACCGGCGTGCCAAGATCGGCCTCGGTCCGTTGCATTACGTCTCGATCCGGCAGACGCCCGCGGTGGCCAATGCCTACAAGGTGGCGGACAACGAGATGGAGGGCTGGCGGGATCACATGGAAGATCTGGCCGACCCCATCTTCGGCACCCCGGCCAAGATCCTGGTCTTCGAGTCCGTGGACAGGGACTCCGAGCCGCCCTACGGGCCGGGCGAGCCCCGGGGCAGGCTGCCCTACCTGTCGCGCGGCTGGCAGGACTGGGAATTCGTCCAGGCCGAACTCGCCATCCCGGAGCCATTCATCCTGCACTCGGGGTTCTACATGCGCGCCGGGTTCGACCCCTCCCAGATTGTGGACCTGGCGCTGTCCATCCTCTGCATCGACTTGTATGACGACGCGGCGTACACCCTCTGGGGTGACCTGAAGTACGGGGTCGAGTAGGCCGGACGGGAGCGATCAGAGGGCCGCGGTCCATAAGCCGCGGCCCTTTTGCTTTTGCGGTTCGGTCGGCTCTTCGGCGAATATGGGGGCCGTCGGCGCCGTATAGTAGGCAGGATGACCAGGGCAACCAAGGGGCTTCTGTAGGGGCACGGCGTCCGGCCTTCGCAGCCGAAGCCGCTTCGGCGGAGTAGGCCGCCGTGCCCGGCTCCTGCGTTGGCGGGAGGGGCGAGCACGCAAATGGCTGCCACGACACCATCTAACGGCACCAGGCGGGGCCGCGTGGGGCGGGGGTGCGCGCTGGCCGCGGCGGTCGGCCTGGTGCTGATCGGCGGCTGCGGGCTGGCGGCGCACCTGTATGACCGGCATTGGGAGAAGAAGGTCGAGGCGAAGCTGGCCGAATACCGTGCCGCCGGCCAGCCGGTGACGTGGGCGGAGGTCCTGGCCGCCCGCCAGTCCATCCCCCCCGAGGAGAACTCCGCGCTGGTCTTCCTCGAAGCCTTCAAGCAGTTGGCGCCGCCGGACGGCCAGTGCCAGGAGAGGCTCGTTTACGGGTTTTCTCGTAAGTGGACGGGCGGCGCCCGGCATCCGGAGGAGGTGCGGCGGCTTATCGAGGCACATCTCGACGCGAACGACGCTGCCCTGGACAAGATCCGCGAGGCGGCCGTCCTCCCTGACGGGGCTTACCCCCTGGACCCAACTCAGGATCCGATGAGCGTCGACATGGACTATCTGTCGGCGCTGATGGACGCCGTCAGGCTGTGCAACATAGAGGCTGTCTATCATGCCGAGGCAGCCGACCCCCAGCAGGCAACGAAAAGCCTGGTGCAGGGCAGGCGCACGCTTGCTTCCATAGGTGAAGGTACCACACCGGTGGAAGGGCTTGTCAGGAACCGCGGGGGGGGTCTGTGGCTTGACGCAGCGCAGCACACGCTGGAACTATGCCAGGTGCCAGCCGACGGATTGCGTGCGCTGCGCGCTGAGATGGCGCAAGGCGAGGCGCAGCTTTCTCTGGAGCTTGTGTTCCGTGGCGTGAGGTCTGGGGGGCTCTATCGCTTCAGCGGCGTGGCGGCCCCAGAAGTCCCTTGGTCGAGTCCGGAGGGTTACGTATGGCGTTTGCACGGCCTGATCCCGGGATGGCGTCACAGGGACGCCCTCTTCTACTGCAGTGTGCTGGACCGCGCGGCCGAGATCAACCGGCTGCCACTGCGCGAGAGGTACGCGGAGGCTGTCCGGCTAGGAACTGAGGTGCAAGAGAAGACGCAGGGCTCTCCCATCAAGTACCTGTTTTTGGACTTCTGCCTACGCAGCATGGAGTGGCTCTTCAGACTGCAGGTGGAGGCCCATGCGGCTCTGCGCGTGGGGGACGCCGCGCTGGCGGTGGAGCGGTGGCGGCTGGCGCATGGACGCTGGCCCGAGTCGCTGGACGAACTCGTGCCCGACCTCCTGGAGGAGGTGCCGGACGATCCGTTCTGCGAGGAGAAGATCCAATATCGCCAAACGGCGGACGGCGTCATCGTCTACAGCGTCGGGCCGGACGGGCAGGACGACAACGGCACACCCGAGGAAGAGACCACGGACGACAGGTACGACGTTCGGTTCCGCCTCCTCGATCCCGAGTTGCGCGGCGCGCGGACGCTCACCTTCCGCGAAGAAGTGATGGACTCCGGGCTGAGCCTGGAGGCCCTCGAAGAGGCCGGCTACACCGAAGAGAAGCTCCGGGCCCTCGGCCTCAGCGAGGATGACATCCGGGAACTCGGCTGGCGGTAGGGGGGCGGCCCGACGGCATTCACCGCCGAGCACGCAGAGGACGCAGAGGGGCGACGAAGGCCCTGCCGAACTGCGCCGCACTACTTCATCGCGGCGACCGAGGCCGGGCCGGTGTTCGGGCGCACGTCGAACTGCGCGTAGCGCTCGCCCTCGACCTCGATCACCTCGCGCTCCTCGGCCTGCTCCCCCTGCGTCACGGAGAACCGCGTCCACGACTCCGGCACGCGCACCCGCACCGTGAGCGGCTCGTCGTAGAGCTCCGTCAGTGGCCGGCCGTAGGTCTTCAGCTTCGACTCGTCGCACTCGAGGGCCACCTTGAATCCCGTCTCCGTGGCATCGGTGAGCGAGACGCCGCTCAGTGCCCCGTACTCCTCGCGATACCTGAAGACGTCGCCGGTCGTCGCGGTCCAGAGCCTGTCCCGGTTCGCCACCAGGTAGTCAAGCAGCTTGACGAAGCCTTCCTCGCATACGCTGATCCACTGCCCGCCGACGCCGTGGAAGCCGACCAGCGCCCACCCGCGCTCCTCGATGGCCTGCCTGGCGAACACGGAGGGGTCCTGGCCCGTCCCGCGCTCGTCGGAGAGCCCGGTCCTGCGCGGGGCGCGGAACAGGTAGTACTTGTCCATCAGCTCCTGCATCTCTTCGCGGCTGGTGCCCCACGTGGTGCCGCCGCCCCGCAGGAATGGGCGGAGCTTGCTCTCGTTCGGGTAGAGCTTCCAGATCAGGCGCGCGCATTCGCCGATCTCGTGGTCGGCCTCCGCGTAGTCCTTCGCGCCCTCGTGGCGCATGGTGTGGTTGGCGAGCTCATGGCCGAATTTGGGGCAGACGACCTCCCACGTCTCCCGCGTCCGCTGGTAGCGTCCCGTGCCGGGATTGACAAAGAAGGTGCCGACCAGCCCCCGCCGGTTCATCTCGGGTATGGCGAACTCGGCCTGGGTTTCCATGCTGTCGTCGAACTGCATGCTGAAGGCGCCCAGCTTGCCGTCCTTGAATTCCATGACCTGCGGTTCGCCGTAGGGGGACGACGCGGGCATCGGGCCTTCTCCTTGAGCAGTTGAGGGCGCGGAAGGGGCGGCCTGGGCACAAAGCGCGCCCCAAGTCAGTACGGTCAGGGCCATCGTGACTGACGCGATCTTGGGCATCATGGAAAATCAGTGTAGCCGCACGGCTGCCGTTGTCAACGGACAGGATTGACAGGCCGCCGGGCCGTGCATAGAATCGGGTGAGAGCCCGCGTGCGAAGGGGGGACAGGCCGTGAAGAACGCCGCCGTCGCGCAGATGTTCGACACCATGGCAGACGTCATGGCGATCCGGGGGGAGGAGGTCTTCCGCGTGAACTCCTACCGGAAGGTCGCCCGCGCGTTGCGCGACCTGACCGAGGACGTCGAGCAGGTGCACGCCGACGGGCGCCTGACCGACCTGCCCGGGGTCGGCAAGAGCACCGCCGAGAAGATCGCCCAGTTCCTCGACACGGGCAAGATGCAGGCATACGAGAAGCTGCTGACGGGCTTTCCGGCGGGGGCGCTCGACATGCTGCGCATCCCCGGCACGGGGCCCAAGACGGTCGGCCGCCTGATGGTGGATAAGGGCATCGAGAGCATCGACGAGCTGGAGGCGGCCATTGAGAAGGGCGCGCTGGCCGGCATGTCGGGCATGGGCGAGAAGACGATCCGGAAGATCCGCGCCGGCATCGAGTTCCTGCGCCGCAGCGCCGGCCGCACGCTGCTGGGCAAGGCGCTGCCCGTGGCGCAGCGCATCATCGAGCAGCTTAAGGAACGCTGCAAGCTCGGGGGCGCCGAGGCGGCCGGTTCCCTGCGCCGAATGAAGGAGACCATCGGCGACATCGACATCCTGGTCACCACGGCGGGCCGGAAGAAGCGCAAGGGCGAGGAGGACGAGGTGCCGGGCGGCAGGGAAATCGTCGAGGCGTTCACTTCCCTGCCGGGCGTGGCCGAGGTGCTGGCGGCCGGGGGCACCAAGGGGTCCGTGCGCACCGAGGAAGGGCTCCAGGTCGACCTGCGCGTGGTGGCCCCGCAGAGCTTCGGCGCCGCGCTCACCTACTTCACCGGATCGAAGGAACACAACATCAAGATCCGCGGCATCGCGCTCGGCAAGGGGCTGAAGGTCAACGAGTACGGCGTCTTCAAGGGCGAGAAGCGCGTCGCCGGTAAGACCGAGGAGGAGGTCTACAAGAGCGTGGGGCTGCCCTGGATTCCGCCCGAACTGCGCGAGGACCGGGGCGAAATCGAGGCGGCGGCCAAGGGCAAGCTGCCCGACCTCGTCTCCTTGGAGGACATCCGTGGCGACACGCACGTGCACAGCGAGTACTCGGACGGCACGCAGTCCGTGCTCGAGATGGCTCGGGCCGCCCGGGAGATGGGCTACTCCTACATGGCCGTCACGGACCACAGCCAGTCGCTCGGCGTGGCGGGCGGGCTCTCGGTCAAAGACCTCAAGAAGCAACACGCCGACATCGAGAAAGCGCGCAAGAAGCTGGACGGCTTCGTCGTCCTCAAGGGAACCGAAGTGGACATCCTGCCCGACGGCCGGCTCGACTACCCGGACGAAGTGCTGGCCGGGCTCGACCTGGTCATCGCCTCCGTGCACAGCCAGTTCGGCATGGGCGAGAAGGAGATGACCGACCGCATCATCCGGGCCGTCGAGAGCCCGCACGTGGACGCCATCGGCCACCTGACGGGACGCCTGCTCGGCCAGCGCGACGCCTACGCCGTGGACGTGGGGGCGGTGGTCAGGGCCTGCGCGCAGCACGGGACCGCGCTGGAGATCAACGCGTTCATGGACCGGCTGGACGTGACGGACCTGGTCTGCCGCCAGGCCAGGGAGGCCGGCGTGAAGATCATGATCGGCACCGACGCGCACCGCGCCGAGCATTACTGGATGATGCGGCTCGGCGTCGGCACGGCCCGGCGCGGCTGGCTTGAGAAGGGCGACGTCCTGAACTGCATGGAAGCCGACGATCTGCTGGCGTACCTGGCCGGGTGACGGGCCGTCAGGCGCCGTCGTTCTTCCGGCCGGGGGGACGGGCCAGGTAGCGCTCGAAGGCCCCTTCCGGCAGCAACCCCACCGCCTTCACCAGCAGCGCCGTTACGACCAGCGCGAACAGCAGGCGGCCGAGCAATACGCCCGAGACGTGCCCGCCCAGGGCCGTCATCAGCAGCGTGTCCTCGATCAGGCTGTGGCAGAGGCTCATCAGCGCCAGCGAGAAGAACACGTCGCGCGCGCTGAGCCTGCCGGACTGCGCCTCCTGGATGATCAGCGCACCGCCGTACGAGATGCCCATCGTCATGCCGACGATGGTGATGGGCGCGGCGTCGCGGCTCATGCCGAGCACCCGCAGGACGGGTCTCAGCATCCGCGTGAGCAGGTCCGTGACGCCGACCCGCTTGAGCACCCTCATCAGGAAGAGCAGTCCCAGGATGATGAGGAAAATGAGGCCCAGGTTCCGGAGCTGGTCCCGCGCCCAGGCCGGCCAGGACGGGTCCGACGAGACGGCCTTGAAGATCGGCTCGTTCGGCCCCTGAAGAAACCCGGCCCGGGAGTAGACCTGGTGCAGCAGCCAGCCGAGCAGCAGAGCCCCGGCCACGCGCAGCACGGACACGAAGCGCAGGCGCGGGCCGGCCTTCTGCGCGATGCGAAGCTCCAGCGGCAGCCCGTGCGCCACCAGCATCATGGTCGTCAGAACCGTCGACTGGGCGACGGTCAGCGAATACTGCGGTGCCAGTGAGGCGAACACCACCATCCCCCCGTAGAGGTTGGTGATCATTGCCGTGGCCCACACCAGGCCCATGCCCCCGGGCAAACCGACGAGCTTCATCACCGGCCCGAGCAGAGCGCCGCAGGGCTCGATCAGGCCCGCCTCCTGGAGGAGCTTCGTCACGATCAGCACGGGGATCATGATCTTGAAGAAGAAGAGGCTGGTCCGGACGGCCTCGCGCAACAGGTCGCGGGCGCCTGCGACGAGCCCCTTTGTGGATTCGCTGGAGTCGGTCATGGGATCGGGTTGCAGCCACGGGATAGGGCCCCGGACCGAAGCCGGTCCGCGGCGCCAGGGATTCAGCCCCGACGCCGCGGGCTGAGGTCGATCTTCAGGGCGAGGAACTGCAGCAAGTCCCGGAGGCTGACGATGCCCACGGGCCGGCCGTCCTGGACCACCACGGCCCGCTGCTCCTCTCCCTGCCGCAGCGCGGAAAGGGCGTCGACGGCGTCCGCGTCCGGATCGAGGACCAGGTTGGGTGACACCTGCCGCATCACGTCGCCGATGGTAAGGTGGAGCCACTGATCCCGGTCGACGTCCCTGAGCATCCGCCCGCTGACGAGGCCGGCCAGCCGCCCCTCTGCGTCCACCACCGGGTAATAGGTGAAGCGATGGCGGAAGACATACCCGTCCACGAACTCCTGGAGGCTCAGGCGCTCGGGGATCGTGACCACGTCGGTGGTCATGAAGCGCTGCACCTTGTCGCCCTGCAACTGCTCGCGCATGACTACCATCTGGAGGCTGGCCAGCGAGGCCTGTCGGAGGAAGAAGCCGATGATGGTCAGCCACACGCCGAAGATCACGCCGCCCTCCATAGTGAAGGCCGCCATCAGCCCGAAGATGATGAACCCGAAGGCAAAGAGCGACCCGATCTGCGCCGCCACCTGGGTGGCGAGCCGGAGGTCCTTTGTGATGGCCCACAGGATGCTGCGCAGCACGCGCCCGCCGTCGAGCGGAAACGCCGGCAGGCTGTTGAACGCCGCCAGCACGAAGTTGATGACGAACAAGTAACCCAGCACCGCCTGGACGGACTGCGGCCACCCCAGCGCCTGCCCAAGAAGCATCGCCACCAGGAAGACCGACCCGATGATCACGCTCGAAAGCGGCCCGACCAGGGCCATGAAGAACTCGGCCGCCGCCGTCGGCGGCTCGTCCTCCAGCTGGCTCACCCCGCCGAAGATGAACAGCGTGATGCCGGACACCGGCATGCCCGTGCTGCGCGCCACGATTGAGTGGGCCAGCTCGTGCGCGATCAGGGAGGCAAACAGCCCGAAGGCGCCGATGACGGCCAGCACCCAGGGCAAGTACGCCGGGACGTCCTCGCCGAGGCGCGGGGGGAAGTAGCCCTGCGCGAGCGTGAGGATAACCAGCGCCACCAGGAACAGCCACGACAGGTTCGCCTTGATGGGAAGGCCGAACAGCCTGAAAAGCGTCCTGTCTTTCCCGATAAACGGCATCCGTCGACCTCCATGAGCCGCTGTGCGCCTCTCCCACTTTCGCCTTGCGGGGAGCTTAGCGCGTTGTCCCCGCGATTACAAGCCGTGTCACTTTGCGCCTGACTGCTTCCTGGGCCAGCCGTCCGTGCGGAACGGGGAGGCGGGCAGGCCGGCTCCGTTGCAGAGGTTGCAGATCGGGCAATCGGCCCAGCCGTACCGCACGGCCACGGGCTTGGGCACCTCTGCGCTGCGGGCGAGCACCGTGTCGCCTTCGATCTCGGCTTGGGCGGGGATGAACCGGCGGTCCTCGCCGGCGATGACGAAGCCCTTCAGGGGCTCGCCGTCTCGGGGGACCAGACCGCCGTCGACGTGCCGGAACCGCAGGCGGATGCCGCCGCCCTCAACGCTCATGGACTCGTAGATCGGCCCTGAGGCCACCACGTCCAGGCCGTAGGCCGTGCGCTTGGCCGCCAGGGCCAGCCGGGCCGCGACCGGTTGCTTGTTCTGCGGATGGACGTCATACGGATCGCCGACGTCGATCGCCACGGCCATGCCCGTGTTCGGCAAGTCCAGCGCCTTGAGTTGCGCCTCGCGCAGGTAAGCCCAGGCGTCAGCCGCGCCCCCGGGCGTCCCGAAGTTCGGAAGCTGGACGAACAGGAAGGGGAATTCGTCCTCGCCCCAGGCGCTCCGCCAGTGGCGAATCATGGCCGGGAAAGCCCTAGCGTACTGGTCGGCGCGGTCGACGTTCGACTCGCCCTGGTACCAGATGGCGCCACAGATGGGAATCCGGGTCAGCGGCGCGATCATGGCATTGTAGAGGCCTGCGGCGCGCCAGTGACTCAGGCGGGGATCCTCCAGCAATGGCGGGGCAGGCATGGGACGGCCTTCGGACTCAGCCTTCCGGGCCAGGGCGCGCCACTGATCCAGTTTCGCCAGGTAGTCGTCCAGCCTGGACGCAGCGTCGCCAACGGCCGCGTCCCACTGCGCCACCAACGCCTGGAGGTCGGGGTCCGGCTCGAAGGCCTTCCGGGGCATCCATGCCTCCACCGGCGTGCCGCCCCACGCGGAGTGGATCAGCCCGATGGGAACGCCCACCGTCTCGTGCAGGTCGCGCCCGAAGAGGTAGCCCACGGCCGAGAAGCCCTCTCCCTCGTTGACCGCCGCTGGCGACGAGACAGCCCAGTGCCCGGCAACGTCTTCCTGCGGCCTGCCCGCCACGGTATTGGCTGCCCTGAACAGCCGGATCATGGGACGGTCGGTCTGCAACACCTCTTCGGCACCGTTAGCGGTGAGCGCCAGCTTCCACGCCATGTTTGACTGGCCGGAGCAGACCCATATGTCGCCGACCGCCACGTTCCGCACGGTGACGGTTTCCCGGGCGCTGCGGATGGTCAGCTCGTATGGCCCTCCGGCTTCCATCGGTTCCAGCTCAACCTTCCACCGGCCGTCGGCATCTGCAACCGTCCTTGCTTCATGGCCGCCGAGGGCGACCGATATGCTCTCGGCCGGTTCGGACTGTCCCCAGACGGGGACGGGTCGGGCGCGCTGGACAACCATGTCGTCACCGATCAATGCAGGCAGCTTCACGTTCTCCGCCCTCCTCGGGGTTCCCGCAAGAAGCAAGTCACGAACCAGCCAATATACGGCCATCGCGCCGCGTTTTCACCGGTATCGGGATGGGCTGTTTCCTTGTGCCGTCCCGGTTGCTATGCTGGATGACTTCGTTTCCTGATTCAGGCCGCGCTGCCGGATGCGGCGCGGCGCGCAACGCTGTGTCTGGAGTCCGGATGAGTTCCGCGGGACCGCTCACTGCCTTACGCGCGCGCCTGGACCGGATTGCGCCCCCCGGGCGCGTCAACTTCTGGTGCCACGCGCTCGAGGGCTCATTCTGGTCGCTGGGCGATTCGCTCGTCAGCGCCGCCGAAGTGCTGCCCGTGCTGGCCGTCAGCGGGCTCGGAGCGTCGGGCACTGCCCTCGGGGTGCTGAACGCCCTGGCCGGCATAGCGCTCCTGGCGCCCCTGATCGTGGCCCACCGGGTGGAAGCGGCTGCGCGGAAGAAACGGCTCGTGGTGGTGCTGGGGCTGGGGGGCCGGTTGCCCTACCTGGCCATCGCGGGGGCTCTGGCGCTGTTCGGCGCGTCACGGCCGGCTGTCGCGCTCATCGTCATTGGGGTGTGCATTCTGGCGAGGTCCTTGCTGATGAGCGTCAGCGTGCCGCCCTGGACGGACCTGGTTGCCGAGACGATTCCGCACCAGCGCACGGGCCGGCTGTTCGGTTACCGCATGAGCCTTTCGGCTTTGATGGGTCTTGTGGCGGGCCCGATCTGTGCCGCCATCGTCGCCGGACTGGGTTTCCCGCGCAACTACGTCATGCTCTACGAGGTGAGCTTCGCCGCACTGCTGATCTCGCTCGTGATCTTCGCCCTGGTGGACGAGATGCCGGCGGACGCGGCGCCTGCCCCCGCGCACCCCGCACGGCATTACTTGCGCGAGCTGCTGACGGCCCTGCGCCGCGACGCCACTTACCGAAACTTCCTCATCTATCGCGCGCTGAGCCAGGTGCGCCTGGCGACCATGCCCTTCTATGCCATGGCGGCCATGATCTATCACGGCATGGACGCGGCGCTCGTGGTGGGTTCGTTCATCGTGGCGCGTCGCCTGGCCACGATTGTCGGCACACTGGTCGGCCCCCGCCTCGCCGAGCGGATCGGCCACAGGCACGTCATGCAGGCGGGGGCGGCGCTGGCCATCCTGGCTGCGCTCACGGCCGCGTTCGCGCCGGCCGGCGCGTGGGCGCTGTTCGTGGGCGCCGTCTTCGTGGGGAGCCTGGGCAGCTCGGCGGAAATGGTCACCAGATGGGCGCTCTCTCTCCGCATCTACCCCCGTGGCAGGCGCGTCGGCTACACCACCCTGTCCATGGCCGCGTTGAGCCCGGCCGCGATCATCGCCGCCCCCGCGGCCGGATGGGTGATGGACGTCTGGGGGCACGCCGCGCTCTTCTGCCTGGCCGCGATAGTCATGGCGGCATCGCTGCTGCCGCTGCACTGGTGCAGGCCCTCCGAGCGCGAGCTGTCCGCTCGGGCCGAAGGTGGATCGGTCGAAGGCTGACCTGGGCGCCCGGGCGCGGCCGGCACAGCCCCCTCAGAAGTGCTCTTCCCTGTACCTGGCCCAGTCGGTTACGTGCTGCCTTTCCTCGGCGATGATGGTCTCCAGCAGCGCCCGATCGCCCTCAGGCACGAACCTGAGCATCTCGTGGTAGAAAAGCAGCGTGTTGCGCTCCATCCCCATGGCGGTTTCGACGGCTTCCTTCTCGGACGCCTGACGCCGGGCCATCTCAGCCCCGTCTTCGCCGCTGGGGAATATGCGGCCTTCAATCAGGTACGCCATGTAGGAGGCGTACTCCCCGCCATAGGACTCGCCGGTCGGCGCGTAGTCGCCCAGGCTATCAAGCATGCCCCGGAACTTGCGCTCGTGCTCATCTTCCATCTCGGCCACTTCCAGGGCGAAGTCCTTCAGTTCCCCCGACTCGGCGCTCTCGGCCAGAGCCCGGTAGAACGTGGCGCCCGTCTGCTCCTCGCGGATCGCCACGTCCATCATCTCCCGCACGGAGAACAGATCCGCCATTGTCTTTCCTCCTCCTCCAGTAGCTCCCTCAAGCCCGCCCCCGGCGTCGGACGGACGCCCGAAAGGAAGCTCCATGCTAACCCAAACCCGCCCCCAACTCAATTGCTGCGCCTTGCCTCAGCCGCCGGCCAGGAGCCGATCAAGAGCAACCCCGCCGCAGATTGGGCGTAATAACTCGGCCTGCGTTTGCGTCTAAGCGTCCAGAGGGCGATGATCTACTCGGAACTACCAAGGAGGCGGAATATGTTGCGGAGAGCAAGCGTGGGCTTTTGCTTCGTTTGGGCCGTGCTGGCCCTGCACACGGCCGTCGCGGACGACCAACTGCCGGCCGCCACCCGCTGGGTACCTCGGGACGCGCTCCTCGTGCTGGAAGTGAACCGGCCCGACGCCCTGCTTGATCTCCTGCTGGACCCTCGGGTCAGCGCGGCCGTGAAGTCGTTGCCCGCATATCAGAAGCAAACGGCCGCGCCTGGATTCCAGGAGTTTCTGGGCGTCATCCGGCATCTGGAGACCACGCTGGGGACGGACTGGCGGAGCGGCCTCCGCACATTGAGCGGAGGCGGCCTGACGATGGCGGTCTGGCCTGCCGACCAAACCGTGCTGGCCATCGACTCCGAGGACGCCCAGATGCTGGACCAGTTACACGGGATCTTCCTCGGCTTCGCCAGGACCGGGACGGCCAACAGCTCCCAGCCGGACCGCGTCACCTCCCAGCAGTACCGGGGCGTGACCGGATGGAGCTTCAACGGAGAGGAAGCCCACGCCATAGTCGGCAACCGATTGCTGATGGCGAAGGGAGGGCCGGCCCTGAAGGCCGTGCTGGACGTGCGGGACGCGCCCGAGGCGCTGAGCTTTGCCTCAGCGGCCAACTACCGGGCGGCCAAGAAGGCCGCCGGCGCGGACGCCGTCGCCCTGGCCTTCGTGAACCTGCAGGCCCTCAAGCAGCATCCCCCCGTGCAGAAAGCGCTGAGCCGGACGCGCAACCCGATGGCCTCCCTGCTTCTGGCCGGCATGCAGGAGGCCGTGCGCGGCTCGAGCTGGGTCGCCCTGGCCGTCGGCGTACGGCAGGACACGTTGACCTTCAAGGTGCTGATGGACGGCCAGGCGGCGGATCCGTCCGGCCCGGCCGGCTTCGCCACTCCCGACTCGCCCGGCCAGGGCGTGCTGCCCAACCTGCGCGTGCCGCGTCGCATCGCGGCCGCCAGCCTCTACCGCGACCTCCACGCGTTCTATGCGGGCAAGGACGAACTGTTCCCGCAACGGACCTCCGGGCTCATCTTCTTCGAGAACATGATGGGCATCTACTTCAGCGGGCGGGACCTGACCGACGAGGTGATGGCGGAGCTCGGCCCCGAGATACGGCTCGTGGTGGCAGAGCAGGAGTATGACCCTGACGTCGGCATTCCGCAGACGAGGATCCCGGCCTTCGCAGCGGTCTTTCGCATGCGCAGTCCGGACACGTTCGCCCAGGTGATGGAAGAGGCCTGGCAGAAGGCCATCGGGATGGTCAACTTCACCCGTGGCCAGCAGGCCCTTCCCGGCCTCATCATCGACCGGCCCGTTCACCGGGGCGTCAAGTTCACCGTGGCCTGCTTCCCCACGGGCGAACAGGCAGACAAGACCGCTGTCGATCAGCGCTTCAACTTCCAGCCCGCCCTCGCAATGGTCGGGGACGACCTGATCCTGAGCTCGACCGAGGCCCTCGCCAGGGACTTGATCGACGCTTCGCTGCAAGAGACCGCGAAGCCCGCCGCACACGTCCACACCCTCGTGGAGATCGACGCCGGGCAGGCCGCCTCGGCCCTGAGCGCCAACTGGGAGAACATGGTCCGCCAGAACATGGTCGAGAAGGGCAACACGCGCGCCCAAGCCGAGACGGAACTGGGGTCCCTGGTGGCCGCCCTCCAGTGGATGGGCCAGGCTACGCTGAATATAGGCAACATGGACGGGCGGCCGGCGGCGGACCTCGAGCTGCGGCTCGATCTGCCCGAGGCCGTCCCCGCAGGGGCGCCGCGATGACCCACTGCAAGGCCAGCAGAACCGAAACGTCAACCACGCATACTGAAGTCGAGGAGGATGCGTGATGGCTGCCGAGAGGCCGGCCGATCCCGCCTGGGCATGGGCGCCGTACGTGCCGGACGCAGAGCACCCATGGGACCTGCGCCGGGCCGGACACCTCTACCGCCGCGCCGCGTTCGGCGCTGACTGGGACCAACTCCAGCAGGCGCTGAGAGAAGGTCCCCAAAGGACGATTGACAGGCTGCTGCATCCCGAGGCCGACGTTGAGGCGTTCAACGCCGCTCATGACGGCTATGAGACCCCGGCCAGCGACACGGGCTCGGCAGACGGCCTGCGCGCGTGGTGGCTGCGGCGCATGATCGAGACGCCCCACCCCCTGCTGGAGAAGGTGACGCTGTTCTGGCACGGCTACTTCGCCACCAGCAATGCCCGCGTGAACAGCCCCCGCCTCATGCGCGATCACGCGAGCATGTTGCGGCGGCGTGCGCTGGGCAGCTTCGCGGAGCTCTTGCAGGACGTCTCGCACGATCCGGCCGTGCTCCTGTGGCTCGGCGCGGACGCCAACCGCAAGTCGCAGCCCAACCCCAGCTACCCGCGACACCTGCTGGCGGAGTTCACGCTCGGGGACGGCGGCTACTCCGAGAAGGACGTGGCCGAAGCCGCCCGGGCGTTCACCGGCTGGTTCGTCGTGCGCAAGGAGCTTCGCTACCTTGCCCGTGAGCACGACGGCGGCGTCAAGGAGTTCCTGGGCCAGAGCGGCAATTGGGGCGGCAAGGACGTCGTGCGGATCGCGCTCGAGCAGCCGGCCACGGCGCGTTTCGTCGTGCGGAAGCTGTATCGCTGGCTGGTCTCGGAAACGGATCAGCCGCCCGACGAGCTTCTCCGGCCGCTGGCGGATTCGTTTGCCGCCGACTTCGACGTCGCCCGCCTCGTGGGCACGATGCTCCGATCCAACCTGTTCTTCTCGGACGCCGCCTATCGGCAGCGCGTGAAAGGCCCCGTGGAGTTCGCGATGGGGATCATCCGCGGCCTGGAGGGCATGGTGCCCACCGCCCGGCTCGGCGCAGACCTGGCGCAGCTTGGCCAGAACCTCTACCATCCTTCCACGGTGAAAGGATGGGCAGGCGGCAGGCATTGGCTGAACGACTGGACCGTGCTCGAACGCAGCAAGCTGGCCCGGGCCCTCCTGGCAGGCAGCGGCCCGTACGGCAAGAAGCTCAACCCGTCGGCCGTAGCCGCCAGGCACGGTCATGCCGGCCCCGAGTCTGCCGGCCGGTTCCTGCTCGACCTGTTCGTGCAGGGCGACGTGGAGCCAGGTGCTATCGAAGCGCTGCGGACGGCCGCCGAGGCCGGAGGCGATCTTCCCGACCTGGTTCGCCGGTTCGCCCACGGCATCGTCACGCTTCCGGAGTTCCAGTTGGCTTAAGGATGGGAGCTAAGGAGATGAACCAGTCACGGCGCGACTTCCTGAAGGCGGGGCTGGCAACGGGCGTCGGCCTGGGCGCGATGGGAGCAGATCTCGTCGTGGATCTCGACGCTTCCTCCGCGCGCAGGCCCATTGCGACGCGCCCCTTCGGAAGAACCGGGCGAGTGCTGCCGATCCTGGGCATTGGCAGCTCGCCCCTGGTGGCAAGATGGGCGCCAGGTTACGGCGCACGGCCACGAAGCGTAGAGGAACGCGCCGCGCTGGTCCGCCACGCCTACGACTGCGGTGTCCGCTATTTCGATACCGCGCGAAGCTACTACGAGGCCGAGGAAGTCATGGGCCACGGACTGAAGGGCGTGGCGCAAGACTGCGTCATCGCTTCCAAAGTCACCGTCCTGAAGCCGGAGAACGTTCGGCGCAGCGTCGAGACTTCGCTCGCCACACTCGGCGTCGATCGCATCGAAGTCATGCAAATCCATAGCAGCGGGGCGATCGAGCGCCTCGGCTTCGAAGGAGCGATGAAAGTCCACGCCGAACTCGTCAAGCTCCGCGGCGAAGGCGTGTGCCGCTACATCGGTCTGACGACCCACGTCGCCTTCGAAACAGCCTACAAGATGATTGCCACGGGGGGGTTCGATCAAGCCCTCCTCGCCTATTGCTATTTCCCGAAGGGCATGGACACGTTGTTGTCCGAGCGGAATCTCCAGTTCCGCGAGATGTGCCTTGAGAAAGCTCACAAGCTGGGCACGGCCGTCGTGGCGATGAAGGTGATGGGCGCGAGTATCTTCGGCCGCATGTCCAGGTTCGTGGTTCCCGACTATAACCCGGTGGCCCGGCGGAAGCTGCCGGGGGCGGCGATGCGCTGGGTCATGAACGACGAGCGAGTCTCGCTTATGGTCATCGGCATGGGCTACGCGGAAGAGGTGGAGCAGAACGCGGCTATCCTGGCTTCGGACCTGACGCTCACGGACGAAGACCGGGCGCTCCTTGCCGACTACTCGGCCCGTGCACACCAATCGGAACGGATCAAGAAGATGCGAGTGGTCTGATGCCTCGGAACTCCCAACGGAAGACCCGGGCCGTGAGCCGCTTCTGCTGCTGCCTCACTGGTCTCGCGGTGCTCTGCATCAGCGCGGGCGCCGTCGAAGAAATGACCCCCAATGATCTGAAGGGGGCCTATTCCGTCAACGGCGAACTACAGGTGAATACCTTCGGCGACCCCGAGGGGGAACCCATCACGCGCGGCCACAAGGACATGAAGCCCTCCTGGTCGAAGACCGGAGGGAAGATCGTCTTCTTCCGCCTGACAAGGCCCGCGCCGCGCGTCTCAGACTGGAAGACGGCCATCTGCGTCGTCAATGCAGACGGCACGGGGTTCCGGAAGCTCACCGACGGCACGCAGACCGACTTCAACCCCACCTGGACGCGCGACGGAACGAACCTGATCGTCTTCAACCGGCGTGACCCGAAGACCGGCCGTTACGCGGTCATGTTGACCAGATCCGATGCGAGCCCCGGGGATGAATACGCAGTCAGTGGCCCGCAGTACAGCACCTATGCCTACAGCTGCCTCAAGGATGGGCGGATGTTCGTTTCCTCCTGGGCTCATCCTGCGAAGGGACGGTACTTCCTGATGAGACCGAGCCGCGAGGGGTCGGCGTCGTACGAGCCGATCAACTTCACGTCCCCCCTGGAAGGAACCATCGACAGGGTCAGCATCTCGCCGAGCGAGACGAGGATCTGCTACGAGTTCCAGAAGGGATTTGGGCCCTATCGATACCCGGGCCGGACCCTCTATGTCGCCGGCTTCGACGTCGCCACGCGGACGGTCTCGGACCCGGTTGCGATCACGGACACTGAGCCGGCCCCCACGATCACCGTCCTCTACCCGCGGTGGACCAAGGACGAGAGCGCAGTGGTGTACCACTGCAACAGGACCGGCAGGAGCCAGCTCTACATGTACCGCCTGCGGGACGCGGCGACGATCCGCGTCTCGACCAATCCCGATGCGGGCTACGCCTTCCCCTGCGGGGAGGAGACGCCGAAGTAGGCCCTACGGCATCCGACCGGCGTTCCAGTTGGCCTAAGGATGGGAGCTAAGGAGATGAACCAGTCACGGCGCGACTTCCTGAAGGCTTCCGTCAGCGCATCCGTCCTGTTCTCCCTGGGGCCGACCGTGCCGGCCGTCTTCGCTTCGCCGGCCGGGGCAACGGCGCGGGACAAGGACGGGAACGTCCTCGTGGTGATTCAACTCGCGGGCGGCAACGACGGCCTGAACACGGTCGTGCCCTACGCGGACGACGACTACGCGCGCAGTCGCCCCACGCTGCGGCTCACGGCCCGCGAAGTCCACAAGATCGACGACATGCTCGGCTTCCATCCCCGGATGGAGGGCTTCATGCAGCTCTACGACGGTGGGCTGCTCAGCGTCGTCCAGGGAGTCGGCTATCCGAACTCCGATCGGGACCACGCGGGCGCCATGCGGAACTGGCATACGGCCAGGCCCGGCGATTCGGATTGTCAGACCGGATGGCTCGGCCGGGCCGTCGACAATGCGGGCGGGCCGGACGAATGCCACGCCGCCGGCGCCTTCGTCGGACAGATCCCGACCCCGTTCGTCCTCAACGCGGAGAGGGCCGTCGTCCCCGCCATCCGGTCGCTGGACGAGCACGCTTTCCGAGCCGCAATCGGGGCAGAGCAGGGCCGTCCGCAGGCCCCCACCCGGGCCGCAGGTGAAGGGCAACTGCTGCATTACGCCCGGCGCGCCACATTCAGCGCCCGCGCGGCGGCCGACCGAATCGAAGCAGCCCTTGCGGCCCGCCGATCAGCAGGGGGCTCCGCGTACCCGACCTCCCCGCTCGCGCAGAATCTTCAGAACATAGCCGACCTGATCCGCGCCGACCTGGGCACGCGCATCTACGTCGCCGAGCTGGGGGGCGACGGCTTCGGCGGGTTCGACAACCACGCCAACCAGCGTGGCAATCACGACGCCCTCCTGCACGAGCTGGCCGAGTCGGTGGCCGCCTTCGCGCACGATCTCAAACGCGACGGCCTGCTGGAACGCGTCCTGCTGATGACGTTTTCGGAGTTCGGACGCACCGTCGCGGAGAACGGCCGCCGCGGCACGGGTCACGGCGCAGCGGCCCCCGTGTTCCTGGTCGGGGGCAAGCTCAGGGGCGGCCTGGTTGGGCCCCATCCGAGCCTGAGCGACCTGGACGACGGCGCCCTGCGGTTCCACACGGACTACCGCCGCGTCTACGCGACGGCACTGGACCGGTGGCTGGGTCTGGATAGCCGGGCAGTGCTTGGCGCCCGGTTCGAGCCCCTGGACGTCCTGCGCGCCTGACCGCTTCTGCGCCCTCTCAACCGCATTATCCCCACGCTGCACTGCGCCTTCACCGCCCCTCCCCCGGTGGACAGAAGCACGTGGCGGACCCCACAGCCTGCCGTGAACCCAGACGGAAGACGACACGTTATGTCGGAGTCCAGCCGCCGTGGGCGACCTTCGTTCGCCTCCTGCTTCAATCGCCCCGTTCTCAGTCATCGGCGAGGGGCTCGCCCGACAGCAGCGCGACCAGTTGGGGAAGAACGTCCTCGGCGCGGCCTCGTACGAACCAGTCACTCTCCGTCAGGAAGTATGGACGGTCGGGGGCTATGGCTGCGAGCTGGATGTGATTGGCGCGGGCGTACTCGAGCAGGCCCGACTTCGCCTCGCTCGACACGCCGGCCACCAGCACAGCCCGCCCCTGGCCAATCCACGACCATCCCTCACCGTCATGCGTGAAGTACTGGTCTTCGTTGATGTGAACGTTGACGCTACCCGCCCGTTCATGAAGACCGTCGAAGTTACCCGTGATGATGTGCTTGAGTATTCCAGACTTCTCCAGCGCGGCCAACGCCTTGTGCGCAGGCCCGGGTTGAGCAGTCATGAACCCGGCATGGAATCGGCCCAGGATCTGCGCTGTCTGAGTCGGTCGGGCGACAAGCCAGTCGCTCATCTTTCCGGGAAAGTCGTAGTCGTGTATCGGAAACTGCTCCTCCAGGCCTCCTGGACCGCTGAAAGCAGGAATGTCACAGTCGACGGAGATGCCAGCGCCCGTAAAAGCGACCAGGGACAGCCCCCACAGACGATGCGCGAGTTCAGCTACGTCCAGAACCTCCGCCTTCTCCGGCTCATACCCGTCGGCCGCTCGACGTGGCACGCGAGCCAGCCGTGCCGGTGGCGCAGCAAGCTCGGAGAAGTCACGGTCGAAGTAGGTATCCCGCCACGAAGCGGTCTCCCCGTGCGTCAGCAGCAGATGGGTGCCGAACCGATCGTCTGCAACTGGCTCAGAGAACAGCTCCAGCCGGAGGCACTCTCTTTCCGCCTCTATGCTCTGATCCTGCACCTCGGTCAACGACCAGTCGTTGGCAACGATGGCAGCTCTCAGACTCTCGATCTCGCCGACGAACGCGTTCCTCGGATGGGCGAGCGAATTGCCAACGAAGAGGGTGACCAGCGATATCTGGCCCTGCTGCGACACGTCAAAGTCGCCGTAGAAGGCGAAAAGCCCTTTGCCTGATAAGAACGTGAACTCCATGCCAAGGAACTGGCCCCAGATGCGGCGGTAGTTCGCCAACTGCTCCGGCGTCATCTTCTGTAGCTCCATCATTGCATCTTCCCCATTCGGGCTCCATGCTCAACATCACTGAAGAACGACATGCAACTGCAGAGCCGGGTGCGGGAGGGCTGTCCGCAGGCGCGGGGGAGACTGCTCGGCGGGACGGTCTGAGCATCACACATCACATCCGTGGCAACCCCTTCGGCGTGCCACCTCCGGGCCGCGGGCGACCAGTCGAGTCCTCGACCTTAGGCTCGCACCGGCTAGGCCTGACCGCACATGTGATGCTCAAGCTTCCATGGTGGCGACATTGTAACGTGGGCCGAACAAGCCTGCAAGCAGTCGCCTCGCAGTGTCTTCGCTGACATGTGCTGCAGACCAGTGGATGATTGGGCCAAGTGATCTGGCAAGACTCCCGTGGCACGGCGGCTGCGGACAAGGCTTACTACCCCGAGATGCCAACACTGCTTTTCGGGGGCTGCCTCTTTCGCCATGAGCTGCAAGGGTGACGAACGAACGAGAAGTGAGAGTCGCGACAGCAGTAGCCATGCACAGGAGAATCTGCCTGACGGAGAATTCGGGCCGCTGCGCTCGGACGCGCCTTTCTCCGACGGTGAGGACTTCGTTTCCCTGAACCTGTCTGGCGTACTCCGGCGGCATGGCTCGCCCGGTTCGGATGCTGGCAGCCCTGCCAGCGAGGAACTGCCCGGACTGGGCTTCGCCCTGTCGGAGCGGCTCGACCTGCTGAAGGCGCGGATCGACACGCTCCTGAAAGAGACTGCGAGCCGGCGAAGGCTCCACCACACCGTCCAGAAGGCCTTCCAGGCCGAGCTTCGTGAGCAGTATCGCATTCCTGTGCACACCAGGCGGCTTCAGCTACGCCGTCACGGGTCTCGGGCGTAGCCGTACGTCCAGTCCACGACGTGGTAGCCGTAGTTCGCATAGAACAGGAAGGCCCGGTCGTTGCCCCAGGCGTTACTGATGGCCGCATGCCGGTAGCCAAGCCGGTGGGCCTCCTTCAATGCCGTCTGGAGGAGGTGTCGACCCAGGCCATGCCCTTGCGATTGCACCTCGACGTGAAGGTGTGTCGTCATCACCCAATCCTGGGCCTCGTCCCCGCCCTGGTACTCCCCGACGGACTCGCAGACGCACTGCCCGATCTCCCTTTCCTCACGATGGGCCGTTACGATCACTTCGGGCAGCCGTGCACGGCCCTCCTTCCGTTCCAGAGAGACCTCGGCGGGAATGGCCGGGAGGCGAGGTCCAAGAGGCTGGAAGTTCGGCCAGTCCAGGAACACTTCGCCTTCGTGTCGCGAGTAGCCGTTGAACGCGAGGAGCGCCTCGACGTGGCCGATGCGGCCCGAAAGGTAGGCCGGCTTAAGGTAGTAGAAGGGGTATATGTGATACTGACAAAACGCTTCAATCCGACCCGCCTCGTGCTGACGCAGATGCGTCTCCGCTGCTGTCAGTAACGCTTGCCCGATGCTCCGGTGCCCCGGTGCGTACCAGAGGAATCGCAGCACACCCAGGTCCTGCCGATTGCTCTCGCGGACGCGGCCGACAGCCACGTGCACGAACCCGAGAATCTCGCCGCCTTCTCGGCCAACCAATACTCGATTGGCGCGCAGGCCGTCTCCGCTCTGGCCGCCCGACAGCGCCGGCTGCAGCTCCACCGCGAACTGGTCGACTGCGACGGGGTAGCAGTGCGGCACCGGCTCGACGGCGGTGTTGTAGGCTTGGGCAATGGCAGCGTCCATCTCCGGCTCGTAATCCAAGATGTGCATCTCCACGTCCCTCCGGTGAGCGCAAGAACGTGGCTGATGCTATTCGCACATGCACGACTCCGCAAGGGGAAGCGGTGTGTGCGGCCCAATGAGGTACCCCCCGCGCCCGCGGGCCGCGCGGGGCAGGGCAGGACTCGGCTGCGCTTGACGACCGCCGCGGCTGGACGCGGCTCTGGCGGGCAACTGCGCTTTCCTGTCAGTCGAGGGCGCCCGCCACACAGAGTTGACAGACCAAGGCCGGGGGGCTATAATGAACATATGTTCATAATGAGGAACCGATGCCCCGAAGCAGGAAGCCGCGCACGATAGCCCACAGGCCGCCCGTGGCCGTCTTTAAGCCGGCCGGCGTGCCCGCGCGCCAGCTCATGTGGATAACGGTGAGGCTGGACGAGTACGAGGCGCTGCGCCTGGCCGACGGGGAAGGCCTGAACCAGGAGGATGTGGGCGAAAGGCTCGGGGTGTCGCGCCCGACCGTGAGCCGGATCCTGGAGAGCGCCCACCGGAAGGTGGCCCAGGCCCTCTCTCAGGGCCACGCCTTGGCGATTGAAGGCGGGCCGGTGCAGTTCGTGCCCCCGATGGGGCGCGGAAGGGGCCGCGGCAGGCACGGTTGGGGATGGCGCTAACCAAGAGGAGGCCGGACACATGGGCGGAGGCGGAGGCGGAGGCGGAGGAACGGGTCGTGGAGCAGGTCGCGGCGGCGGCCGCGGACGGATGGGCGGCTTCGCCGCCGGCCCGGGCGGCGATTGCGTCTGCCCGAACTGCGGCGCCAAGGGCACGCACAAGCGAGGAGTGCCCTGCTACGACACCAAGTGCTCCAAGTGCGGCAGCAAGATGACGCGGGCACGTTGAGAGCCGATGAACGCAGAGCGTGTAAGACCACTTCAATCTCACATTAAGGCGCTATTGCAGAACCCGCTCCGTCGGCCCGAGGTCGAGCGAGAACGCCGAGGGCAAGGAGGCCGAAGCAGGCGATTCAAAGGCCAGAATCGCCGATGCAGGCCGACACAGCCCTTCGG
>Ga0114922_10000525_pt1 | contig 36734 bp, 24 predicted proteins | sample AartaG_FD_100975 | JGI IMG/M metagenome (GOLD analysis project Ga0114922, IMG submission 100975) | Deep subsurface microbial communities from Aarhus Bay to uncover new lineages of life (NeLLi) - Aarhus_00045 metaG | ecosystem: Environmental > Aquatic > Marine > Oceanic > Sediment | place... | reverse complement strand
TGGAAATAATATCATGAATCCATTATAAATACAGAGTGTTTTTGTGCTGTCGGAAGTTACTTCCGACAACTCTGGCAGAAGACGAACTTCTCAAGCACATGAAAAATTTGTGAATAATGCGGGCTATGAAGCTACCGGAATCACGCCAGTTGGATTTCCGATAGTTCGGGTAGCGCTTGATGTGGACTTTTGGCACAGCCCGCAGAGGGTTGACACCACAGAAATATCTAATATCATCCCCTTTTATCATTGCCGCTGTCATAAGTCTTCTTAAAATCTTCTATAAGCCTTGAGAAATCATCAATATCAGCCCTTACGAACCTGGCGAAATCATACAGCCGGTTCATTGTTTCGGCGCTGATTGCATGCTCCATCTGGCAGGCATCCGATTCGGCTATTTCAGGATCGACCTGCAGCACATCGACTAAAAAGCGGGCTAAGAAGTTATGCCGTCGCATGAGACGTTTGGCCAGGTCTTCTCCAGCCGGCGTAAGTTCGACATATTCATGGGCTTCATAGTTAATCAGCTTTTCACTGTCGAGCCGCTTTAAAGCGCTGACCACGCTTGACATCTTAACATCTTTAGCCCTGGCAATATCCCGCACCCGGGCGACTTTATGGTCTTTGATAAGGTTATAGATGATTTCAATATAGTCCTCAAGGCTCTCCGATAGTTTGCCTATTAAAGGACCGGAATTTGAGTGCTTTGAGTCATCATGGTTCATCAAATTATCCTATATATTATGTTTCGTTCGAGGCTGATTCGCCTTAAACGATTCCTCAAATTTTTTGCTGATTTCAGAACAATTGCATCCCTCACATCCGCGCCCCTTTACTTGATCCGCCAATTCTTTAACTGTAAAATATAAAGCCGCTCCGACTATAAATAGTACAATAATATATTCAAACATATTCATCGCCTCCTTATCCGTCAAGGCCTAACAGCTTTCCGCCCTGGTGAATCATCAAAGCCACGAACCAGGCCAGGGCGGTGGTATAGCTCATCTGGAACAGCAGTTCCTTCCATGAACGGGTCTCACGTATGAACACTGCCAGAGCCGCCATACAGGGCATACATAAAAGAATAAAGACTACAAATGTATAAGCAATCAGCTTCGAGTATTTTGGATCGTTAGCCAGTCTTGACCTCAAAGATTCAGATGTTTCATCAGCTTCACCCACGCCATAAACTGTACCCATAGTCGAAACCACAACCTCTTTGGCGGCAAAACCTGATATTATTGCAATCCCCAGCCGCCAGTCGAACCCGAGAGGCTTAAGCAATGGCTCAATATCCTTGCCCAGCCTGCCAGCGAGACTGTACTCGAGGTTCTCGGAAGCCATCTGTGACCGGTAACCTGTTATCTGTTCGTTTTTTTCATCATCAGTGATTTGACTAACCTGGAATGCCGCCTGAGTTTTAGCAATCATACTCTGATAATCATGGCTGTAATTTCTCTTTTGGGGGAAGGTCATTAAAAACCACATGATTATCGAAATGCCGAGGATAATCGTCCCGGCTTTGCGAAGATACATCCAGGAGCGTTCCCACATATGCAAAAACAAACTTTTAACAGTGGGCATGCGATATGGCGGCAACTCCATCACAAATGGCGAAGACATCCCCTTAAACCGAGTAATTCGCAATACCTTGACCATCACAATGGCGACAACAACGCCGATGGCATAGACTGAAAAGACCACCGTGCCGGCATTTTGAGGCCAGAAAGCGCCGCAGATTAGTATATAAACAGGCAACCGGGCGCCGCAACTCATGAAATTAGTGACATGCATGGTTATTAGCCGGTCGGTCTTGTCCTCGATAATCCGGCTGCCCATGAATGCCGGCACCGTACAGCCAAAACCAATCAGCATCGGTATGAACGACTTGCCGTGAAGACCGATCTTGTGCATAATGCGGTCCATCACAAAAGCCGCCCGGGCCATATAGCCGGTATCCTCAAGCAGTGCTATGGCTAAAAACAACAGCATTATATTGGGCAAAAACACTATTACCGCACCCACGCCCCCGATTATGCCGTCTACAACAAGCGAGTTTATCATACCATCGGGGATATATATTGAGGCTAACCCGGCCAGATGCTCGATCGACCATTCTATCAGTTCTATCGGCTTTTCACCAAGGGAAAATGTCACGTGAAATACAAGCCACATAAGGATTGCAAACATAGGCAATCCCAGTACTGGATGAATTAATAAATAATCGATAGTATCGGAGATATCGTGACGGCGTTCGGCGGTCATGGTAGTTGCCTCAGAGCAGGCGCCGCTGATGAATCCATATCGTTTGTCGGTGATTACTGTGGATGGTTCATCGCCATACAGCGATTTTAACCGCTGTCTGCTTCTGGCCGCCCTTTTGAATATGTCGTCCGCCTGGCTATGGCCGCTGATTAGCTTATTAACTTCACTGTCGTTTTCAATAAGCTTTAGAGATAGCCAGTCCTCTTTATAGCCGTTTGTTTTTTGAGAATCTTTGGCTATGAGCTCGGTCAGTCGGGATATTTCCTTCTCGAACTCCTTGCCATATTTGACAGCGGCTGGCTCCAGCTCGAATCCGTTCTCTATTAAATCAATCACGGCCTCCAGAAGCTCTTTCATCCCTTTGTTTTTATTTCCGACCGTAGGTACGACAGGTACTCCCAATAGCTTGGAAAGATAATTATAGTCTATCATAAGCCCGCTATTTTTGGCCATATCGCTCATATTCAAAGCCAGGATTATCGGCATTCCGAGCTCGCTTATCTGGGTGGTCAGGTAAAGATTGCGTTCAATATTGGAGGCGTCGACAATATCTATTATAACATCGGGCTTTTCGTGTATGATAAAATTTCGAGCGATTATTTCCTCGATGGAATATGCAGACAGAGAATAAGTTCCGGGAAGGTCAATAAGGGTGATTCTATAATCTCGATAGTTGAAGCGACCTTCTTTTTTTTCAACAGTTACGCCGGGAAAATTGCCGACATGCTGATTGGCGCCGGTGAGGTTGTTAAAGATGGTCGTCTTTCCGGAATTGGGGTTGCCCGCTAAAGCAACGACGATATTTTTATCCCGGGGCGTCATTTTTCCTGATTTTGATCCTGGCGGTCATACCTCTACCGATGGCGAGTTTGGTTTGACGCACCTGAAGTTCGACCGGACCACGACCGGAATTTTGCAATATTTTAAACTTTACCCCGGGATTTAAGCCCATGGAGTATACCTTTTCTTTAAATCTATGACCGCCCTCAAGACCCAGCATAGTATAGGTCTCACCTTCACGGGCATTGCTTAAATACAAACTATTACTTGCCCTGGTTGTTTTCGACCCGCCTCCGCTCTTGGCTGTGCTATTCCAGAATCTCATTTAAAGGCCCTCTCTGTTATATTTATCTAATAAAATTAGACAAGCCTTATTTGTCAACTAAAAAATGCAGAAAAATGTTTCAAGATTTGGATTTTTTTGAAACATATTTTGAATAATGTGCTTTTAATACCATAAATTCATAATCTGGTTAACAATCAGCTTTAAATCCTTTGGCTAATAATATGATAGAAATAATATCAGGAATCCATTAAAAATACAGAGTTTTTTTGTGCTGACGGAAGTTACTTCCGACAGCCCTGGCAGAAGAATCCGCCTCTGGCGGATGCCAGCACATGTTAAGATTTGTGAATAATGCGGGTTAATATTAAAACGGCTGTATTGGCTCGATTATCCTTTTTGTATTGACCCTAACGCGGTTAATCTTTATCTTTAATGATAGTGAACAGTTATTAACAGCCAGGTGAAAATATGATTGAAAAATTACTCAAAAAGGTCAAAGATGAAAAATACGAGTCTATCGATTTCAAGTTTTCCGATATTCACGGTTCCTGGCGTCATCTGACGATACCTGCCGAGAATTTCACCGAAAAGATATTTGTCAACGGAATTGGCGTGGATGGCTCCTCAATCGGCTTCTTGTCGGTTAAAGCCGGCGATATGATCCTTATTCCCGATGCCTCGTCTTATTTTGACGACCCATTCTGGGAGGCGCAAACGCTGTCGGTTCTGTCGAATATTTGCGAGGTCAATCCTACTGAACCGCACCCTCGCGATCCTCGTTTTACTGCTTTAAAAGCGGTAGACAAACTGAAGAAGCTTCTGCCGGGAACCGAATCGATGATGGGACCTGAATTCGAATTTTATCTATTCGATGAGGTCATATATGAACAATCTCAGAATTATGGTTTTTATTATCTTGATGCCGAGGAGGCTGAATGGAACTCCGGAGCCGAAACTGACATCAACCTGGGGCACAAGATTCGCTACAAGGAGGGGTACCATGCCGCCCCGCCGCATGACAAAACCTACGAGGTACGCGCTTATATCTGCAAGCTGTTTAAGAATGCCGGGCTTGAAGTAAAATATCATCATCATGAGGTCGGCGGCGCCTCTCAGCAGGAAATCGAAGCGTCGTTTGCGCCGATGCTTGAGATGGCCGATAAATCGATGCTGGCAAAGTATCTTATCAAAAATGGCGCACTCAGGATGGGCAAATCAGCCAGTTTCATGCCCAAGCCGCTCTTTATGGAGCCGGGTTCGGGATTGCATGTACATCAGTTTTTGGCAAAGGACGGCAGTTCGATTTTTTATGATAAAGATAAACCGTTACTGCTTTCCGAAATCGGCAGATATTATCTTGGCGGCATATTAAAACATTCACCGGCTCTTTTAGCATTCACTAATCCCTCGACCAACTCTTTCAAACGTCTTGTTCCCGGTTTCGAGGCGCCGGTACGGGTAAGCTATTCAGTCGGCAACAGAACTGCGGCTGTTCGTATCCCTGGCTATATCAAAGACCCGGCAGATATGCGCATAGAATTCCGTTCTCCTGACGGCACGGCAAATATTTACCTTGCTTTTGCCGCCATGCTTGTAGCCGGCCTGGACGGCATTAAGAACAAAATCGATCCCGGTGAGGCTTTTGACGGTGATTTCTCGAAACTGTCGGCGCGTCAGATAAAAAAATATCCTCTGTTGCCTTTCTCATTGGCACGCGCCCTGGAAGCATTGTCCAATGATTTGGGTTTCCTTCGCGAGGATGACGTTTTTTCCGAGGAACTTATTGATACCTGGATAAAAATAAAGGAAAATGAAGTCGAGCAGGTTAAAGTCCGACCGCATCCATGGGAGTTCAGGTTATACTACGACGCCTGACAAGATGCCAAAAGCTCAAGACACTGAAGTAGTAATACGGGTTGCTTTGCCCGAGGATGTTGTCTCTATTTCCAAGCTGTGGCTGAAGTTCATGGAGTACAATGCTCAGTTTGACCGGTCGTTTGAGGTAAAACGAAAAATAGTCGGCCGCTTCGCCCGTGAACTGCAGCAGCGTCTGGATGATCCAAATTACTGGCTGGCGGTTGCCGATCTTGATGATATTCTGGTCGGCTATTGCCTGTCGTATGTTTCCAAGAAACCATACTTTTTCAAGCTGGGAAAGTTTGGCTTCATCGGCGATCTTTATGTGCTCGAAAACCATCGCCGAAAAGGTTATGGTCATATGCTGGTCAATGACGCTCATGCCTTTTTCAAACGAAAAAAAGTCGAGCAGGTGGAATTGCTGGTCGCCAACAGTAATATCGACACGATTAAGTTCTGGGAAAAAATGGGGTATAAATCATTGTTGCGCTGGATGTATTTAAAAGAGTAGAAAGAACTAAATAACTGGTAAAAAGACACGCAATCATAGCAATATTGAAACATCGATAAAAAGGAGCCGTCATTGAAAAGACTCATTGTTTCAAAAAAGATTATACTGCTGTTGATAGTAATTTTACTGGGTTGCTCCGGTGATGACAGTTCTACTAATGTCAATGACGGTGACCAGCAAGACCAGCCGCCATTGCCGCCGTCAAGTTTGACAGGGTATGCGCTTTCTGATTCATCGGTATATTTAAACTGGCTTAATAATTCCGCCGATGTGACCGGTTTTACGATTCATCGCTGCCAGGCTGACAGCTTCAGCCTGATAAATACCGTACCTGGCAGTCAAAGATATTATGTTGACTATTCTCTCGACGAGGCAACCACATACTCTTATTATGTGATGGCAGTAAATAATGAGGGAAGTTCCGGGCCATCAGATACGCTGATTGTAACGACCCTGTCGTCAAACTCGCCTCCCAATCCGCCTGATAATCCTTTTCCTGCCAATAATGCTGTAAATCAGCCGACAACTATCGGTTTATCCTGGGATTGTTCAGATCTGGATGACGGCGATACTCTGACATATAATCTCTTTTTTGGAGCTGCAACAGATTCGTTACCGCCCCTTCTTGCGGGCGACCTGGCTGAGCCGACATATAATGTAGATCAACTTTCCAATGCCACAATTTATGACTGGCGGATAATTGCCTATGATAATCATGGCGATTCGGCAATCGGACCGACCTGGTCATTTACCACTGAAGAAATTCCTTAGAGGCTATTCTACATCAATTTCCAGACCGGTATCCTTAATCGAATACAACAGCGGCAGCCAGTCATCGGCCTCGTAATCCTCAGGTGAAAACGCCACCGGCTCGATTCTTTCGTCAATCCGAACTGCCAGTCTCATCAGCGTCCTCTTGATATTGAAATTATCCCGTTTCAACCCATTTATGATAAGCGCAACATCTATATCGTTATCCTCACCCACATCGCCTCGCACACGGGAGCCGTAAAGGATCGCCTTTACAACATCGATACCCTCACTTCGCAAGAGCCTGACATATTCTTCTATCAACTGTTTAATCGTCTCTTCAACCATTCAAAAATCTCTTTCATCTCGTCAAGGGTTTCACGGGTGAACTCCTCCGTGCATTGGTCGTAGTACTCATAAAGATAATCCGGATACCGTGTCTGCACATGAAAGCCGGCATAACTGGCCAGCTCCTCGAGGATATCTTTGGGTATTTCATTTTTCAATCTGCGGGTCAATACGGTTAGCGAATGAGTACGGGGTGCATGGCGGCTGGTTCTTTTAACATACAGAGCCTTGATCACTTTTTCCAGGGCCATATGCGCCATAAACAGTACATATGGATAACGGCCTGTTTTAAAAATATCTTCGGCTGTAGCCATGTCGTAAAGAGCGCCTTCTTTCCAGTAAGATACTGTTTTATCAATATCGAATTTGAGTTTGCTCACAAAGGAAGTATAATAACGAAAAGATAACAGGTCAATAGATATAGAAATAGAATTTATGTTGATGTTAAACGATATTTTAAGTAATTTAAGCAGCGCTTTAAGATAAATGATGCAGTGTTTACTTGTGATGCGCTCAAAGAAAAAATTTTGAAAAGGATAATAGATGAATTTACTGATAGTCGGTTCCGTTGCCATCGATACAGTTGAAACGCCTCTGGGCAAAGTTGAAAATGCTCTGGGAGGGTCTGCTACATATGCCTCGATCGCCGCTTCATACTTTGCAGCGCCCGGTATAGTCGGCGTTGTTGGCGGCGATTTTAGCCGCAAACATATCAATCTGCTCAAACGCAAAGGCGTCGACCTCGAGGGTTTGAAAATCGACAGGAATGGCAAAACATTCCACTGGTCGGGCTATTATGAGGGCGACATGAATCAGGCGTTTACCCGTAAAACCCACCTGAATGTTTTCGAGAAATTCAATCCAATCATCCCAAAATCGTACCGGAAAGCTCCCTATATATTACTGGGGAATATTCATCCGGCGCTTCAGCTTGAGGCGCTTGCGCAGGTGAAAAAACCGCGTCTTGTATTATGTGACACGATGAACTTCTGGATAGCCTCCGAACCGAAACTGCTTGAGAAAGTATTCCGGAGGGCGGATATTATATGTATAAACGACGGCGAGGCATACCAGTTCTGCAAAACCGCCTCACTGCCTTATGCCGCCAAAAGACTTTTAGCATTCGGTCCGAAATATATCATTATAAAAAAGGGCATTCATGGCGCATTGCTGTTTGGCAAAAACAGCTTCTTTTCCCTGCCGAGTATTCCGCTTATGAAAGTTAAAGATCCTACTGGCGCCGGCGACTCATTTGCCGGCGGGATTATTGGATACCTTGCCTGTGCACGCAAACTCGACGAGAATACCTTCCGCAGGGGACTGGTAGCCGGGACAGTTATGGCATCGTACTGTGTTGAGGATTTCAGTTGCCGCAAGACCAGCAGATTGAAAAAAACAGAGATTAATAAACGAGCAGCTCTATTGAAAAAATATACGCATGTGCCGTCTTTTAAATTGAGCTAAGCTTAGCTGTTTTAACAGCGGCAATTCTATCAGGCAAAGAGTCCTATGTTTTAAACCCTTCCCTTTATATTATTTCAATAGATATAACATGCATTATTCACAAATCCAAACATGTGCTTCTTCTGCCTGCGTTGTCGGAAGTAACTTCCGACAGCACAAAAAAGCCCCGATAAGCTAATCGGGGTTGAAGATTCTTACTTGATGATTTTATCCTAAAACCAATCGAGCTCATCCAGCTCTGATATATGCTGTTTCAATTCCTCATGCATTTTTTCCAGCTCACCGGCTAAATCCCCTAACTCCTCGGCTCTTTCCTCCAGCAGTTCAGCCTCTTCTTCCAGTAATTCTGCTTCCCGCTCCAGTTCTTCTTCAAGGTCATCGGTATCATAATAAGGGCTCATCAGTTTAACCAGGTTCGCGACAGCTAAAGCGCCAATCTTCGCTCCGCCAGCGCCAAGTTTGGCTCCCTTTAAACCCATTTCCTCGGCATACTCTGTAATTTCCATCAGATGGTCATAATACTCTCTTAGCAACTCTGCCTGTTCTTTATCAACTTCAACAGAACGACCGTGAACAAATAATTTGCCGTCTTCAGTTATTTCCACAACGGCATGATCGTCATGGGAGATAATTATAATACCATCATCAATGTCAAAATCTGTTTTATCATTAAACCAACAATGATTATGCTTTTGTGAATAAACCTGGCAATCAGGTTCCGCTGCATTCACAACACTGAAAGCTAAGAGAGTCGTTAAAAAGACAATAAATACAGTTTTCATTTTAATCCTCCTGATTATTTTCAATGAACAGTTATTTTACTTACGTAAATAGAGTATCTGTTGTTTCAGTAATATTTATAATATTCGGCTTGTGAAGCAAAATATCGAATTCTCTAACAGACAATCTCCCCAAAAAAACGAAACCAATATAATTGATTTTCGTATACTCAATTAATATAAGAATAAATTGGCCGCTATTTTAAGCAGAGGAGATTTAACATGAAACTCAATAATAATTTGTTAATATTAATAGCTCTATCAGTGCTGCTCTTTAATAGTTCAGCATTTGCTGATAACGCTTCAACTGAAGAAAGGATTGTTCCGGAGCTAAGAGCATTTCGTATTAATCCGTTTGCTCCGGTGATTGACGGCAGGCTTGATGATGCAAACTGGAAAAATGATGAATTAGAATTTGCCCGGGATTTTATCCAGCGTGAACCGGATGAGGGCAAGCCGGCAACCGAATCTACGCTGGTGGCAGTGGCATATGATGATGACGCCTTATATTTTGCCTTCTGGTGTTTTGATAGAGAACCTGCTGAAATTGACCATCAGCTTGTCAGACGCGACCGCTGGGCTGAATCGGATGTTGTAACTGTCCGTTTAGACGCATACCATGACCATCAGACCGGCTACAGGTTTGATGTTAGCGCCGCCGGTGTTCAGCGTGACTGCCGGTTATATAACGACACCTGGGATGATTATTCCTGGGATGGTGTCTGGCAATCGGCTGTTAAGCTTCAGCCATGGGGTTGGTCGGCCGAAATTCGCATACCCTTCCATTGCCTGCGTTTCACCGAAAAGGATGAACATACATGGGGTATGAATGTCACCCGTTATATCAGCCGAAGAAATGAATCACCCTGGTGGGCATTTTCACCCTCAAGCGAGGGCGGTTTCGTTTCCCGTTTCGGACACCTCACAGGACTTAAGGGCATCAAACCAACACGGCATTTCGAGGTTTTACCTTATGCTGTTTCCGGTGTTGAAACCGAGCCAAAAGATCTGGGCAATCCCGATGGTCGTGATTATATGAAAAATGTCGGATTCGATCTCAAGTACGGCCTGTCATCCAATTTGATCTTAGATGCCGCTATCAATCCCGATTTTGGCCAGGTGGAACTCGATCAACCGGTTTTGAATCTCTCGACATACGAAACTTATTATGAGGAAAAACGACCGTTTTTCGTTGAGGGCGCAAACCTGTTTGATACACGTTTCGGTCTTTTTTATTCACGCCGTATCGGGCGACCGCCTCAAGGCGATATCGATGATGAAGATTACGACTGCTATGATCCGGATTTCGATTATTATACTCATTATCCTAAGTCGACAACAATACTTGGCGCCGCCAAACTAACTGGCAAACTTAACAGCGGTACCTCAATTGCTTTTCTCAATGCTGTTACTCAGGAAGAAGGGGCTGATTATGTAAATATCTCAGGCGATAACCTTGATGGCATAGTCGAACCAATGGCTAATTATTCGGTCTTGCGTCTTCAGCAGGATGTCTTCTCAAATTCGAATTTGGGCGGGATGGTTACCTTAGCCGCCCAGGATAAGAGAAATCCGGTCACTACCGGCGGAGTCGATTGGCGTTTGCTTACAAAGGACGGTATATGGGGCGTGAGCGGACAGACTGTATTCAGCCGTGTCGATAATGAAGACGTTGGGTACGGCTTTGTCTGCGATTTTGAAAAGGCGGCCGGAGAACATTTCCGTGGCTCAATCGGAGCAAATTTCCAAGATACCCATCTAAATCTCAACCGGTTGGGATACCTGGACCGAAATGATGAGAAAGGCGGCTTGTTATGGCTGCAATACCGTACTAACGACGACTGGTGGATTTTCCGAAATAGCTGGAATAATTTTAACGCCTATGCCGAGTGGAACAACGACGGTTATAATATCAACAAGGGCTGGAATATTAATAACCAAATCGACTTCATCAACAACTGGATGCTTAGCGGCGGCTTCGACATGCAATTCGCTGAACACGAAGATCGGGAAACCCGCGGTAATGGCGTCTGGAAAAGACCATCCTCCTGGGGTTGGTGGGCATCATTAAACACCGATGAACGAAAGAAAGTGTCATTTAATCTTAATCCCGGCGGTGGCAGGGCCCGTTACGGCCACTGGTCGGCTAACTGGATTAGTGTTGAGTACCGCCCTGTCAGCAATATGGAGTTTTCTCTTGGCACAAATTATATGAGAGGCTTTAAGCAAATCATATGGGTGGAAAATGTTGAAGACAGCTCAATTTTCGCTGATATGGATCAGGATGAGTTCGTATTGAGCCTGACTGCAAGCATAATGCTTAGCCGTGACCTGTCATTCCAGGTATCAGGCCAGGGGTATATTTCCGGCATTGATTACCAGAATTACCGTCGCTACCTTGGAAAAGAAAACTATGAGCCATATGAGGTCGATGAGCATGATTTCAACTACTCCGCCTTGAATTCAACCATGATTATCCGCTGGGAATACATGCCGGGAAGTACGCTTTACCTTGTCTGGACCCGGGCAATGTCTGAGCATGATGACAATATAAACGATCTTGATATTTCCCGTGATCTGAATACGCTGTTTTCAGGCGATTCTGAGAATGTTTTTCTTGTAAAAGCCAGTTACTGGTGGAATTTGTAGGCAAGCAAGAAATCAAAACTATTTGACAATCTTTAATTATTTGCTGTTTTAAAAGTATAGTAGGACAGACTTTCAGTCTGTCCGGACAGGTTGAAAACCTGTCCTACTTTTGCAGTTATTACTATTATATTGCTGTCTCTTTATTTTAAACTGCTTTTAATATAATATGGTTGATTTATAAATAAAGTGGGCTATATTCTTCGCTATGAAAGCGAAACTTAAACCTCCTCCGCGATTTCAACTGGCGATGGCTCCGACACCGCTGGAGGCGTTCTCGATTACGCCTAATCCCGATTCCGGAATTGAGATATTCATAAAGCGTGATGATCTCACCGGCTCGGAGCTTTCCGGCAACAAGATTCGCAAACTGGAATTCATTCTGTATGAGGCAGTCTCCAAAAAATCAGATATCCTCCTCACCTGCGGCGGGGTTGGCTCAAACCATTGCCGCGCTGTCGCCGCAATGGCGGCTCGTATCGGTATCGACTGCGAACTGATACTGATGGGAAAACCACCGGCAATCCCTGATGGCAACCTGCTGATAGGTAACCTGTTTAGGTCAAAAACGAGATTTATATCAACAGCCGAATACGAAAAAAACATCGATGCAATATTAGCCAGACGGGCAAATGCCCTAAAAAAACGCGGTAGAAAGCCGTATATCATTCCCGAGGGAGCCTCCAACTCGCTTGGACTCTGGGGTTACTTTCTTGCAGGCATTGAACTGAAAAAACAGCTTGATAAAGCCGGAATCAAAGCGAATTATTTAGCCTGCGCTGTCGGCTCCGGCGGTACCTATGGCGGTCTGCTCTTAGCCTCGATATATCTTAAATGGCCGGTTAAAATCCTGGGGTTTGCAGTTAATCGAAATGCCGATTATTTCAGGAAAAAAATTGCCAGCCTTGTTGATGAGTTTATTAGCATTAACAATTTGAAGTTTAAACGCAAACAATCAGATATAATAATCGATGATAATTATATCGGTCCGGGATATGCTAAAATTTCTAATAAAGAAGCGGCATTTATCAGGAATGTAGCCAGAGATTCCGGCATAATCCTCGACCCCGCATACACCGCCAAAGGCATGATTGGCCTTTTTGACTATATAAAAAAGGGTAAAATTGAACCAAACAGCAATGTGGTTTTTATACACACTGGCGGATTGCTGTCTATTTTCCCTTATCGAAAGAAGCTGATAGATAAATCATATTGATATAAGATGACCGGAATAATATCATGCAGGAAGAATCACTACGTGAATTTCTAAAAAAACATTTCAAGCACTTCAATTCGGCAGTTGTTGTTGATGCCGCCCAGGGATGGGTGGATCACCTTGCCCGAGGCGGCAAAATGTTTTTAACCCTTGCTGGAGCCATGAGCACCGGCGAAATCGGCATCTCGCTGGCGGAGATGATCAGGCAGGATAAGGTGCATGGTATTTGTGCTACCGGCGCCAACCTTGAGGAGGATATTTTCAACCTGGTTGCTCACAGTCATTATAAACGGGTGCCGCATTACCGTACGTTATCAGCAGAAGAGGAGCTTAAACTGCACAGCCAGGGAATGAACCGAGTTACGGATACCTGTATCCCGGAGGAGGAAGCCATGCGGCGGGTTGAGCGAAAACTTCTGAAACTGTGGCAAAAAGCGGAACAGTCCGGACAAAGGTATCTTCCATATGAATATATCTATCAGTTATTAAAAAGCGGCGAGCTTGATGAGCTCTATGAAATCGATCCGAAAAACTCATGGGTAAACGCCGCCTGTGAAGAGAATATTCCGATATTTACGCCCGGCTGGGAGGATTCCACCCTGGGAAATGTATTTGTCGCTTATGTCATCCAGGGCAAACTTGGCTCATACGACTCTATGAAAAGCGGTCTCGAACAAATGCAATTTTTAATCAAATGGTACCGTGAAAGCACTGTCGATAACTCGCTTGGCTTCTTCCAGATTGGCGGCGGCATAGCCGGTGATTTTGCAATCTGCGTTGTACCGCTTATTATGCAGGATTTGAAAGAAGATTGCCGTCTATGGGGATATTTTGCCCAGATATCCGACAGCACCACATCTTACGGCTCATACAGCGGCGCGGTACCCAATGAAAAAATTACCTGGGGTAAAATCGATATTGATACCCTAGGCTTTATCATAGAATCGGATGCATCGATTGTTGCGCCGCTAATCTTCAGCTACGTTCTGAATAGCTGATCAACTCCTGTAGAAGTAATCAGCCATCTTTATTAATCTTCAATCCCAGCTTCTTCAGCTTCTTCGAAAGATTGCCGCGGTCGGTTTTTAACATGGCGGCCGCTTTGGTGATATTGCCGCCGCTAAGATCATATGCCTCTGTTAACAAACGTTTTTCCAGATCGATAACCTGCTGACGAAGCGATATATCGGGTCGGAACAACCCGGATCGTCCGTTATCATCTAATGAATCGGTTCCCGTAAAATGAGCGTTTTGGTCAGACCGTTTCTTGTCGGCGGCTATAACAGTTTTAAAATCGTTAACAGTTATCATATCTCCATAAGTAATTAGTGCGGCTTTTTCAAGCGAGTTTTTCAACTCACGTACGTTTTCAGGCCAGTGGTAAGATTTTAGAAATTTCATTCCCTCACTACTAACCTGGCGGCTTTCATAACCTGCCTGGCTTAGAAAATGACGCGTTAGTAGAGGAATGTCTTCGGGGTGTGATCGAAGCGGCGGCACAACGACCGGAATAACATTCAGCCTGAAATACAAGTCCTCGCGAAATCGACCGGCTTTCAGCTCGGCCTCAAGATCAAGACTCGAGGCGGCCATCAGACGGACGTCGACTTTGATTTCCTCATCCGAGCCAACACGCCGTATCGAACCCGATTCAATCGACCGGAGTAATTTGGCCTGAATATCTGCTCGTAGAGCGCCGACTTCCTTTAAAAATAATGTGCCGCCGGCCGCCGTTTCAAATTTCCCCTTTCGATAACTTGTTGCGCCATTAAAAGCGTCCTTTTCATGTCCGAAGAGTTCGCTTTCCAGCCATAAATTGCTGTCAACCTTTCCCAGGTCCAAAGCCACGCAGTTAACTATGGCAAGAGGTTCGGTGGCCCTGCTGGAACTGTAATGTACAAACCGTGCCGCCATTTGCTTGCCAGAACCAGGCTCGCCGATAAACAACACTCTTGTGGAGGACATCGCTATCCGTTTGATTTTCTCCCTGAACTGCTCGATAGTATCAGAACAGCCAATAAAATCATATTGGGAGGATAACGACTTACTCATTTTTTGAATATCCTGCTCAAGGCGAAACTTGTTTAAAGCATTCAAAGCACTATGCAGTACAATATCCGGGTAACAGGTCTTTTCTACAAAACTTTCTGCTCCGAGTTTGATGGCCTCGACAGCCATAACAGATGCATCGCTGCCTCCTGTGACTATAACCGGCGCCGAAACACGGGCGCCTTTTATTCTTTTAAGAAGCTCGAGGCTGTTAATATCGGGAAGGTTCAAATCCAGCATGATCAATCCAAATACATCATTAAGAGCAAGTTCAAGCCCTTTATGGCTGGTATAAACACCAAACGGATTAAATCCTTTCTGCTTGAAAAGGGAGGAGAACGATTCGACAGCCTGTTTATCGTCGCTGATGATCAATATTTCGATTTTGCCAGCCATATAATAAGGGTATGTTAATTATACACGATTGTCAATGATAATAATTGGTGGAGTTTGCAGGATTTTTCACAACAGGGTGCCCCACTCCCGCCCAAAGCGGGAGTGGGTTACCTCATGTCGAAACCACAGGGATTTAGACCTGCATGGCTATTTAACAGGGCAGGGTTTAATTAAAGAACTTCGTTCGCCAACCCTGCCAGCGGCTCTGGAAAGAGCCGCCTGTTAAGATGAAAGTTCCCTCTTTTTACAAAAACAATCTTTAGCATATAGCTTGCCCAATAAAAAAGGGGGCCATGAAGACCGCCCTTGAATTATTTTATTTAATCTGAATCTACTTAACCGCACCAGTCGGAATAACTTTGCTGTTTATCACAGGCGTATCACAGTTGGGCCAGCCAGCAGGAGGGTCATCAGGAACACCCTCTAACCAAGCCGACTCATAATCCGGACAGGGCGTAATACTGCCGCCAGCAACAAAATAAGCCACCAGGGCAGTCACGTCGCCGCCGATGATGACACAGTCGCCATTAATATCAGCAGAACACCAGAAACCATCCAGCAGGCATGACTCTTGACCGCCGCCGATGAAGTAACCGACTAAATAAGTAACATCGCCGCCGATAACCGTTGGCGGCCAGATACCTAAAGCCATGTTGACATCACCGGGGAGGTATTCGCAGCCAACGCTACCTCCAAAAGGATAATTATCTGCTCCATCGCCAGGACCTGGTATTTCATAAGTAAAAGGATATCCTTCATTATCTTCAAAGTCATCCCATTCATTACCGGTATGACCATTATCCCAAAAATTGCCTGCCGAGGTTGTGTCTTCAAAGGCATTTGTATTATTACCAGTAAATTCATTACCCCAAAAAAGATTAGCAGTACTGTTATGAACGCTAACTCCAAAAACAGTGTTGTCTATAAAAGTATTGCTTGAAAATGTATTATTATCTGCATTGCTTAATAAAACACCATTAAGGTTTTCAGTAAGCGTGTCGTTTATAACAGAATTATTGAATGAGAAACCTAACTGAATACCGTTTTCTACATTTGAGATATAAGCACCGGTGAGATTGCAATAGGTGCAATTTGCTAGAATCAATTGGCCTGCATTGTTCGGTATATTAACTCCATTAGTATCAGCATAGTAATAAATTGGTTTGCTGTTAACTGTATTGTTGCAGAATGTATGAGTATTCCAGGAAGATAAACTATCACCCCTAAATGAAATTCCATTATTTGTGAGCGTGTTACCAGTTAATTGAATATTTTGTGATTCAGATATTAGGATACCATATATAGTATTATCAGTAAGCGTGTTGTTAATAATACTAATGCTATCAGATTCAATTAGCACTATTCCATTAATACATTCAGTGATAGTGCATAATGAAATATCACAGTCAGATGATGAGATCAATTGTATGGCGTTATCAATTTCAGAGATATTCAAGTTCTGGATTGTGAAATCTGTGCAATTCTCAAGAATAGCCTGACCAGCATCAGTTGGGACTGTAATGCCTGTCATATTTGAATAATAATAAATCGGTTTTCCATCTAGACTATTGTTTTCAATAGTCTGTATACCTGGAATTGAATCTGTCTCAGATAAGGAAATCCCACGAAGTGTAAATGTGTTATCCGAAATAGTATTATTATCTCCACCAGAAACATGAATACCCTGGAAAAAGCATGTATCTAGTGTATTATCTAAAAGTTGATTATTAAGTGAATTTACTAGAATTATTCCGTCACCATTTTTACTAAATGTATTCCAAGTTAATTCATTGCCTGAAGCTAATTGAATATATATTCCTGCGCCATTTTCGTTAATTGTATTGTAATCAAAACTGTTACTATCTGAATTAATTACTAATATCGCATACTCTTGATGAATTAGTGTATTATCAGAAAAAGTGTTGTGATTTGAATAATCAGATAATACTATACCATATTTATTAGTGAGAAATGTGTTATTTGAAAAAGTATTATATGATACATTATTAAAATAAGCGCCTGCAAAATCACTATTTGAAATCGTAAAACCATCGATGCTGCAACTATCAGCTATTACTTTCATTCCATCAGAACTTCCACTAAAAGATGATAACCTTGAAGCGTCTAAAACTGGCGCACCTGTGTCTGATCCATTTCCGAGTTCATAAGGTAATCCAACTAATATCAACGGTTTATCTAACGACAAATTTTCAGAATAAGTACCGCTATATACTTTTATAGTATCGTAAGGAATTGCGTTATTAATTGCATCCTGTATATATAAATAGTCACCATCTCCCTCATTGTCAACTATTATTGTTCCAACAGTAGCTAATCTAGTTGAAATAAATTTTTTATCAAAATTATCTTCATTATCAACGTTTTTTAAAGAAGGTTGAGATTGGAATTCAACAGTTATATCGTACATATCGATAACAGATTTAGCTTCAATTTCTCCTTTTGCAAACCCAATGCCAACCATATGACAAGAAACTGGGTTGGATTGAAATAATGGATAATAAATATTACCTGGATCAAGTGATAAAGTAAATTCAAACACATCGCTATAACTCCAAGCATCTCTATCACTCTGGGGAATTAACCCTTGTATAAATAACCCATTCTTAATCATTTGTATTACTTCATCTGCAGGAATACCAGATATAATTATATCCAAGATTAATTCATAAAGGTTGGATCCAAAATTTCGATCCTCGTGAACAACTGGAGCGATTATTGGGTAAGCATTAAGGTTTTCCCATTCTGGATTGGCATTAATCCCCCCAAATGTATAAATATTACCAGAAACAAACATCACACCCCAGGGAAAGCCAACATCCCAAGTGGAATATTCCCAAAATCCTTGTGAATGTAGATGAAATGTTACTTTATATTCTCCCATAGTTGAAATTCTAAATCCCTCTCCAGCGGTAGGTAGCATGTAAGGATTTCCATCATAAGTTCCACCAAAAGGAAAAGCAGGTATACTACCAGCAAGGAAACAAGAATTAAAAAGAGTTGACCATACTTCAGGATGTAGCCAAATAGTGCCATTTGTTCTAGCGACAAAACTACCATTATCATCCCAATTATCCTGGAAATATCTTCTATCATCCACAGCATAACTGCCATTATTCCAAAATGGCGGTTCAAACACGATCTTATCTACCCAAGTTACTATCGTATCGATTTCTGAACCCACTAAATTATTATCAAAACTCTGAGCTGCTATAATAAGTGTACCATCATCATCTTCGCCCACATATTCCCAGGGAATAGTCACGCTCCAACTGGCTGACTGCTGACCGTAACAATCTATATCAATCATATTAAAATAATTGCCCGTTACACTTACATGATCTAATGTCCCATCAGGATCAGAAGCTGTACCGCTAACGATTAATCCTTCTGATGGATGATTCCTTGCATGAAGCATATACTCCGGCGGTGACGTGATCTCAACAGTTGGCGGTTGATTTTCGCCGGTTATCACAACCAACACATTATCAAATCCTGAACGATGGTATAGATGTGGATAGTCGCCACCAACCTGAAGAGATATTATTACTGTAAGCGTTGGATTAGTAGAAAATATTGAATTATATACCCATCCACTGCTATAACCATTCATGGTTGCAGAATATCTATCGCTGAATATTTGTATTTCATTATTCCAGGTACCATCTGGTTGACTGCCATAAAGAATTTCATATTGTCCATCACTATCTAGATATTCTAAATCATCTTTTCCTATTCTATATTCTAATAATATCCAGTTCGTGCCATCAGTAACTTTTAGTTGGGTATAACCTACCTGTCCTGTACTTCCAATGTTTGAGATCATATCACAACTTGCAGTAATTCCTGCACTTGGTGAAAGAGTTGTAGTAAATTCTGAGCTTTCTATACCTTCAAGACGCTCGCCACCTCCAGATTCATAAAGTTGAAACTCCGTTCTTTGGTTTGTTTCCTCCCATGTACCAGTAGTGTATATTTCTGTCCATTTGCTATAATCTTTAATATTGTCATTAAAATCATCGAAGAATAGCACTTCTTGACAAAATGCTACTTGCCAACAGAAAAACGCTGTAATGACAACTAAGACTTTAGTAAAGGATTTCATTTTCTCCTCCTGTCTAAATGTTTGTAAATTTCCCAGCTAACCTTCCTTGAGGTCATGGCAGTTTCTTTATGCGGGGCTAATACTGCTTGCCCTGCTGTAATTATATTGTTAAGATAGATTTTATTATCGATTAGTCAAGCAAAATCCTGTTCAATATCGAATTAGGCTGCATCCATCCGGCACAAAAAAAGCCGCTGATTAAAACCGAATGTTTTCAGTCCGATCTGCTTTATTTACTTTTTTCATTTCATCTTTATCGCTATAAGTTTGCCGAATCCACAGGTGATTACCGGAATCATCAGGTAAGTCAGGCCGATATCGGCCATATAGGCTAAAAAGGTCATCTCCATAGGACCCCGCATGAATAGCAGCAGATCGAGAATTATACAAACAGGAAACCAGATAATCCCGAGCTGGACCCCCTCCATTACAAAATGGTCATCGACTTTTTTAAAATAGATAATCGCAAAGAAAACTGCGACCAGCGATATGACTACTGGCATAATCGATTCGAACAGCGGCGGATTGCAGTCTTTAAGAGGGTAGATGATAAACGCCACTACAAATGGTATCAGCCAGACTAAAAAGCCAAGCAGTAATGCTTTTTTAAATGATTTCATGTTTTCCTCCCGGTTTGCCGATGCATTGTATTCATTAGTATATGTGTTTGAAAAATACCTATATTATAAGACCGGTTAAGTCAAGGCAAATATATGGGTTTTTATTAACATAAAATGTCTGAATGAACTATCCGACTGCCTGTAATTGGAGTTGCATAAACATAAGCCTGAAACAATCAAATATATCTTCACCTATTTTGGTATTTGACAAATATTCAATCCTTTTCTTATTTTTGGATTAAGTATGTTACAGTGTCATCCCAATATTGGACAATTAGCCTAAAGATTGATAATAATACCCCGATTTATTAGTTTTAAAGATATAAAATTATCCGCTTTTACTGATTTTATCATTTTTCTAAGGAGGATTAGCGATGAGAGTAAAATCACAGATCGTATTTTTAATTTTTCTGGGAGTGGTTATCAATTTCAGTTCTATTTCCGCCAATGACCAGGTTCCTGTCGAGGCGCCAAGATTAATTCTGGATCAGATAGAACTGCCTCAGGGCACCGGTTTCATACCGCCATCGATGGACCTTCCTCACCTGGATGGCCAGAAACTGCCGGAGAAGTTTCAAGCTCTTACGGTACCCGCTCAATGGGATTGGCGGACATCGGGCAAGGTTACGTCTGTCAGGGATCAGAGTTCTTGCGGCTCGTGTTATTCCTTTGCCGCTCTTGGTGCTATTGAATCCAAGATGTTAATAGATGGCGCCGGTACTTACGATTTTTCGGAGAACAATGCCAAAGAATGCAACTGGTATGGAACAAGCTGCGATGGCGGCAATTATACAAAAATGGCAAGCTGGTTTTCTAAAACAGGTACTGTGACCGAAGCCTGCGATCCCTATATACCTGCTGATACAAACTGCAACTCCTCCTGTACTTACATTAAAACTCTTCTCGACTGGAGAATAATCAGCACAGGTGCAGTGCCTGCAGATTCCGTACTTAAACACTATATCTACAACTACGGACCGGTATATACCTCTCTATATGCCGGTGATGGCAGCGATCCAGCCTGGTCGAGCGAGTTTAGCAGCCATGATGGCTCTTATACACTTTATTATACCGGCAGCTATACGCCCAATCATGCGGTGTTAATTATTGGCTGGGATGATGATCTTTCCCATACAGGAGGCTCCGGCGGCTGGATTATAAAAAACAGTTGGGGCACAAGCTGGGGAGGCACCTGCGGTTATGGCGCAGAGAGCGGCTATTTCACAATTGCCTATGGTTCAGCCAATACCGGACAGTACTCATCCTATATGCACTCCTGGCAGGACTACAACTCCAATGGCGATATCACGTATTATGATGAAGGCGGCTGGACAACCAACTGGGGTTATTCAAACGTGACAGGATGGGGGCTGTGTAAATTTGTTCCTTCCGGAAATACCTATCTCGTAAGAATGGAATTCTGGACAAACGATGTCACTACCGATATTGATGTTTACATCTATGACGATTTCGACGGTTCGAATCTTTCAAATCTATTGGCAAGTAAACTGAACACCAGCTATGATGAAGCGGGTTATCATTCAATCGCCCTCGATTCGCCTCTCGGACTGACATCCGCAGACGCGGTATATGCTGTAGTTAAAATTACCAACGACAGTTATGATTTGCCAATTGCCGCCGATGATGCCGGTTCAAACGAAACGGCAACCACCTATATCAGCCCCGATGGCAGTAACGGCTCCTGGTACGATCTGGGTGTCGGCCAGGCTGATGATGTAGCCATCAGGATTCGTACCTCTACTGTCATTGGAATTGACGATGAAAGCCATCGGCAATTACCGGATGATTTTCTCCTAACACAAAATTACCCGAACCCATTCAACGCTCAGACTATTATCGAGTACGGATTGCCTTATGCCTCTCGGGTTAAGATTGAGATTTATAATATTCTTGGCCGCAAGGTTGAGACCCTGGTAAATGAACATAAGAATGCAGGCTATCACAAAGTGAACTGGAACTCCGAAGATAATCCCTCGGGCGCTTATTTTTATAGAATTAAGGCAGATGCATTTGCCGAGACAAGGATGATGGTTCTTATAAAGTAAGCTTAATTCCAGATCTTTCGGTTGAGGAGTTTTAAGATAGATAAGGTAAATTCAGTAGTTTGCGATTTTAGAATTATCAAATAGGTTTAAAGAAATAATGATAACAAAAGAATTGCTATAGAGGCGTATAGCAGAAACTGGCTCAAAAGTAGCATTGGTATTTCGGGAACTATGATTCCCGAAATATATAGTTTTTTAATTCGATAATGCATTTCAGCTTACAAGCTGCGGAAATCGTAGTTCCCGCAGCACCAAATAGAAAAACGGGGCTTCGAAACAGTCTCAGCCATATGCCCCTACGCGAAGAGTTACAATAAGTTACTTATTTATTATATCTGATTGTTCAATTGCAAAATCTGGTAATGTCCTAATTTGAGATTTAATTCCATAAAGGTGGACGTTTTAATTTGAGACCATTTGGCTTTAATACCTCTTCTGGAAATTGACTGTCGGCTAACAATTTGCGACCCAAAGTAAATGACATTTCTTCTATTTTTCTAAGATGTTTAGATACTCTTTTGGGCGGGAAAAATATTATTGTTTGCTTGTTCTTAAATATTTTTTTTATCGATTGAATTGCTGGGGCCAAATCGCTGTCACCGGATATCAAAATCGCGACATCAAATTTATCCTGAAAGGCATCTATGAGAAGTTCGGTGGCTATATTGACGTCTGTCATTTTTTCGTCAGGGGCCGTCCAAATTTTTTTGCAATTGAAACACTTCACGGAATTAGTTAGATAATGTCCATAGAAAATCTTTGTATCTGTCAGGGTTTCGATCGCTTCCAAAATCTCATTTTGTCTTGTGGCTTTGTCAGGATCGTTTGGAGTGCTTGACACCCTGCTTGTAAAATATTTTACTCCCTTGAGTATTTGATTGGGCTTCAACAGCTTAAGAGACAGATCTCGTATATTCAACCAATAATACCTTTGCCATTTCTTTTCTTTCATACCGAAATATAGATTAAAACCATCTATGTAAACTATAACCCTTAAAGGCCTTGGAAACAATTTGAGCCTTAGTCCCGTAAAAAATTTAAAAAAGGCAATTGACATTATTAGAGTCCAATCAAATATTTCCGATAAAGATATTAGTAGCAACCCCTCGGATAGTATCCGAGGCCCGACGCTCTCTCTTTACGGGGAGAGCGTTTCTTTTTAAATTAAGACACACTTCCAGTCCTTAAACGTATTTGCAATTCTTGCGGACATCGCCGGAGTCATTCTAAGGCGGGCGGCCAACCTGTTGCATATTAATAAATCATAAATATTTCTTGATAATCGGCTAAGATTACAGTAATTTACCAATTGAAGGTCCCTCCACTCTTTCGTGGGTGTAATGATTTTCGAAACTTGGCCGGGTTGCTCAAATCAACTCGGCTTTTTTACTCAGTAAACAATTCATCATCTTTCATCCTCGAATATTCATAGACGGGCTTATCGTCTGTTCCTTTGTTCCGTCTTTTTACTTCGCCTGATTCATAAAGCTTTCTTAAAGTAGTAGATACGGTCGGTCGCAAGCTATTCCACTGCGATTTCCTTCTAAATCCCGTATGAACTATTTCATCGGCGATCATTTTCGGCGAAAACCAACTGTTTCCATATTTTGTGGCTTGGTTTTTAATAAAGTCTACCAGTGTTTTCGGTCGTCCAATTGCTTTATTTTGGCCGTTGCCAGAATCAGATCTAAATGAATCTGTTCTTAATCTGATCCCTTCAATCAAAAACCTTACAGCACTACGTTCTTTATCAGCGTGTTTGATAATATTTGTAAGGCTTTGTTCGTGAGCCAGCAGGTCTTTTAGTTTTAGTGACATTTGTTAATTCACCTCCTTTCCAAGAGGGTTTGTTTTAATTCTGCCACAAGATAAGACTTGGGCCTTGTTGGTGTCAAGGTTTATTTTGCAAGCATAGTCCTTTTTTACAAAAAAATAATGCCTGCTCACTTGAACAGGCATTTTGACTTGGGTCGGTATTTGATTCTAAATTAGGACACTACCCAAAATCTGGGATAATTTTTCCCTATTTAAAACGAATGCGATATGTGCAATATTGACAGCCGCCCTATCTCCGGAGCGCCCACAAATTCGATATGTTTATTATTTAGAAGATTTTGCACTGTCAGGGTTAATTGTGAATTATAAGGCAGATATAATCTTAAATTCAGATCAACCACCGCGTACGATTCGACAGTTGTACCGATAAATGGCCCGTACATATCGAAGGCGTCGACAAATCTTAATCGAGAACCGCTGCTAAACCCGATTTTTGGATTTATATATTGAAGATATATTCCATACTTGTGTTTTGGAGCGTTAAGATAGATATCATGCACTTGAGTGGCCGATTTCTTAAACAGGTTTTTCGAAATGTACGAGTAACTGCCGCCAAAATTCCAGTATCGATTCAAGCGGTAGGCAAAGGCAAGGTCGACGCCATATAAAACGATATCGCCAAAGTTGCGGAAGGTAATCAACACAGCTTCCGGATCGAGAGCCTCCTGCGGGCTGACAGTACCGAATGGAATCTGGCCGGCCCCGTAGGCAAAAATATTGAGCAACGCGCTAAGTTCATCAACTGGCGTACCGTTGCCATTGCCGCCGAAGGCTGGGTCATCAAGCGCAGCCAGTGCTGCGGCGTAGTCGGCGTAGGCTGGATCATTAAAGTTTGAAAATAATTCCTGCTCGAGATAATTCAAGAGGGTTTCAGGATCGAGGAAAACGTTGGGTGTTTCAATAACAAGCGGTCCGACGAAGTCGTTTTTCTCAGTGCGATACGCATCGATGCTGAATTTCAAGCGTCCGCCTAACACACCTTTGTAGCCCAGTTCAATTGTTTTGGTATAAGTTGGCTTTAGGGGATCAATATTGGAAATATATTCGGCATTGAAGAGATCGAACGATCTCGTATCGAGATTATACGTTCTCAAAACGTTGTTCACGCCTGACAGATTGTTCGGAGTAACAGCCTGCAAAGCGCCTGATAGGGAGTCGATGGTCTCCTGAGGAATTCCCAGGCCGGACAGCATATTAGCGAATTCGGAAAATGCAACCTCTCGCCCGGCCTCCCACATTACATTGGTGAAAATGGAATCGTTGAAGTCTATAAAATCTCTTGTTTCAAGGTCACGTGGATCGAGAGGAGCAAAAGGCGAACGAAACTGCGGACCGTTTTCGTTGATGCGCCAGTGAAATCCAGATTCGGGAACGCCCTGAACGCGCACATCGATATCCGGCCTGAATCCTAAAAATGGCTCAAAGCGGGCGCCTACTCCAAACGGGTCCTTAGCTTGCAGAATATCAAGATAAAGATTGGTATTATTAGGCGTGGCATAGGCGCGGTTGTAGGTAAGGCGAAAGTTATTATTCTGGTCGGGTTGATAAGCAATCGCCGCTCTTGGTGAAAATATCGGACCCTCAATTCCGGTATGGTCGTCAATTCTCGCGGCGCTGATAAATTTCAGACGCTCGGATAGTTTTGCCTCGGCTTGCAGATAGAGTCCAAACTCATTGATGTTATCATTCTCCTCATTGCGCCCATTTATAGTCGATTCGGTGTTTGGACGCGTTAACAGGGCATCAAAGCCATAGGTGAATGACAGCCTTTCTCCGGGCGTAAATCGGTGCTGAATCTGACCTGCCCAGACTTTCGATTTGTCGACAATTAATTGACCGGACCGAAGCAGGTATGTATCGCCGGCATCACTGGCATTAACAAAAACCTGGGCGAACAAATCCTTATACATAAGTCGAATCTGACTGAAGAAATATGTCCAATCGATCGCCTGGCCGGCGCCGAGGCTGGTCAATTCAATACCGTTTGCCCTGTTGAAACCCCCATTTATAATTAACAACATATCCTTATTGATAATAAAATCAGCCCTGGCTTCACCGGAAATCTTTTCAATATCGAAATCCCTCTGGTTTGGCCTCCATTCTCCAACATACTCCGGGCCTGCGGCAGTCGGCCTGAACAGCCGAATGGAATCCGGTTCATAATACGGGTCGAATGATTCCCAGTCTTTCCCGCGATAATACTGGCCGGAAATCTTGCAGCCAATTCTTTTTTTAATGCTCCTGGCATGACGGAATGAGCCGATAAAAAGGTCGCGTTCGCCGCGGCCAAGGCTGACCGTGGTCCCCTCGGAGCTGAATGGCGACTTCGTGATTATGTGCATTATTCCGGCGGCCGAGTTGGGACCGTAAAGAGCGGAGCCGGGACCCGAAACAATTTCGATTTGCTCGATATCCTGGTTGATGGTTGAAATAAAGTTGTACGCGTTGTATCGTAAAGAGGGTACCCGAGCGATGCGATTGTCGACGAGCACAAGCAGGGCGCTCGAAAACACATTGTTGAACCCGCGAACCACAACATTCGACTGGTTCAACCCGGTAGTGGCGATATCGACTGCCGGCAAACCCTTGACATGTTCGCTTGGCGTAAGCGTGGTGCGTGCTTTGATATTTTCTGATTCGATCACGCTAACCGACGCCGGCGCTTCGAGAATTTTCTCCGGGCGGCGGGAAGCGGTCACTAAAACGGTATTGAGGGTAATGGCGCTGTGTTTCAGACTCGTATTTAAAATTGTCGTATCAGAGCTATAAATTGCAACGCCGGTGATTTCAAGGGCGGCAAAGCCGATGCAGGAAATTGTTGCCGTATAATCACCCGGCGGAATATTCGCAATTTTATAGCGGCCGTTTTTATCGGTCGATGCTTTAAACTCTAATGATGAATCGTCGGATTTAATTATAATTTTTGCGGCAAACAGCGCCTGACCGTCGCTTTCGTTTGTGACATCGCCGGTCAGAGTTCCGCCCCAAACCAAGGCCGGATTGGATACCAGAACTGCCAGAATAAGTAAAACGCTTAAGTAAATCCGTTTAAAACGGCATCGATTCGAGATGTTGTTTCCTCCCTGTTTTATAAACTTTTTAATCAGCGCCTCTACCGGTTAGAAAAGACAGTAACCAGAATGTTCATCAAAAGATGCCCGGATTCTCTTTTGTTGCAATAAGCACAATTATAGCGCCTTCTAAAGTGGTGGTCAAGGTCAGTTCATTTTCATTGATTGCCCAGGTTCCGCTCAGGACTTCAGGAGGCTCAATAGGACCGTCATCGTTGCTGGTTAATGTAATGGTGGCGGTATTACCATCAACGGTAAACGTACCATTTTCGGTCCAATGAACTACGCCAGCGCTGTCAAGCTCCTCATAAAAAAAAGATTCGTCAGCGCTGATCGTGAATCTGGCCGAAACCGTGCCTGAATGCCACGAAAGCACAAAACCAAGGTGTATGGGATCTCCATTAATAGTCGCAGACTGGTATGTCCAGGTTCCGATCAGTTCCGGTGGAACGTTGCTTTCCGGGTCTGTGGAAGTGTTTTTATCATCTCCACAACTGACAATAATAAAAAATGAGAGTATAATAAGGAGACCTGAAATAATTCTTATCGATTTCATAATACAACTCCATTGTTTAGATTAGACTAATTTCTGTTTTTAGGTAAATTTTTACACGTGGTCTATGACTTCAAAATCATTCGCATAACATTCATAATATTTATTATCTCCGGATAGTATAAACAAACTCCACCTATTATAACCCTGCGTTTGGGTCGGTAATTTCCGATGTCACAGGTTTAAATAGAGCTAAAACCTTAATGGCAATTTATCGGATTTACAACTTGCTGTCAAGAAATAAGATGATAGGCTGGCAGCCAAAGAGAAACAATGGAGAATCTATTTCAAATTATTCGACATAAAGTCTGACTTGCTCGACTCTTTTTGTGCTGTCGGAAGTTACTTCCAACGGCTCCGGCAGAAGAATCCGTCTATGGCGGATCAGATTGTTGACAAAGCTCCCCCGAGTGGAAAGTCGGGGCTATAAAATTATTAGTAATTTCATATTCCCTTAACAGTCGGGACTTGAATAAAGAACTCCGTTCGCCAGTCCCGATATCTGAAATTTTATTAACAATCGAAGAATTATGAGACCTTGTCATCAGCCTCATCCGCCTATGGCGGATGCCAGCACATGTTAAAATTTGTGAATAATGCGGGCTAAGATCAAACAAAAAAAAGATAGCGCCGTTATATGACGACGCTATCTTCTGGGCAGAGGAAACCAGGGTTAATTATTTAAGCAGGCTGAATTTCTGAGTAACTTTCTTGTTGCCGTCGACAATGAGGCTATAGAAATAGGTGCCTGTCGACAGCCTGTCGGCATCGTAATTGACAGTATGAATCTTATCGTTTACGAGATTTCCCATATTGAGAAGGTCGACGGTACGACCAAGAACGTCATATATGGCAACTGAGACATTGCCGCTTTCTTTAATCGAGAAAGCGATTGTTGTCTGGGCATTGAATGGATTCGGATAGTTTGTAAGCATATCCATCTTAGTCGGTAAAAGTTCGACTTCCTCGACCGATGTCGGCTCACAACCCATGACCGTGGCATAGTATATAACACCGCAGTCTATGCCTGAGTACACGGATGGCCCAACCCAGAACCAATAGTCGCCGGGAGGAAGAGTGGCATTTAGTTCGACAGTATCGCATGGATCGCCGGTATTATTACCCAGTATCGTATAATCCTGACAGTTGCTTGATCCGGCATCAATGATGAAAATAAGGACCTGGAACTCGGCCACAACGCTGAAAATAATATCCTCAGTTTCGTCTAAGGTCAGCGAGAACCAGTCGGTGTCGCGATAGTCGTAGCCTCCATAGAGGAACGTGCCGGATGTGCCGCAGATGGTCTGTTCACAGCCTATAGGCTGGAAGACCGGCGGAGTGGAATTGCAGCCGCCGTTGTACATGTCATCATAATCAGGACCGCAAATTGGCTCGCCTTCCTCAACCATGTATTCTTCACATTCTAAGTCGCACTCTTCGATTATTTCACCGGTGATATTCAGAACATAATCACCGCAGTAAGAACCATGGCCGTCCACGACAACATAATAAGTGCCAGGAGGGAAGTCAGCTTCAATGAATGACTGTAAGTCATAGTAATCGTCATTGTAAGCCCACTCGGTGCCCTCACCGGAGCAGCACTCATCCAGATAAATGGCAAGTTTCGTATCGTAGGATGAACCCTCGAGGGAAATGGCCAGATGATATGCCTCGCTAAGAGTCATCTCATAGATAACATCCGAGTTGTCGCTATCGAGTATGTCGCAGTTGTCATTAAAGTTGCAGGTGTTGCCGGCATCGTTAAACGGGAACGATTCCTGTATAAATAAAGGATCTTCGCATGAGTCACCCTGTGGCTGCGGTCCGCCCTCACCCTCTAATGTGGCGACATAATCAAGTGGGCAATCCCAGCCGCTGAACACGGACGGTCCGACCCAGTACCAGTATGTCTGTCCGGGCGTCGGAGTATGTGTCAGGCTGACAGTATCGCATTCGTCGCCTGAGGCGTTGCTGATTATTGTATGATCTAAGCAGTTGCCGGAACCAGCGTCAATAATGAAAATGAGGATAGCAAACTCGCCTACAGCGGTAAAGGTTAATTGCTCGCTATCCACGGCAGTATACTCGAACCAGTCGGTATCACGATAGTTGTTGCTGCCATAAAGGTATGTACCCGATGTGCCGCAGATTATGTCATAAAGCGCGATTGGCTGAAATATTGACGGTTCGGAATTGCAGCCGCCGTTGTATTCGTCCACATAGTCAGGGCCGCAATCCGGTTCGCCTTCCTCGATGCCGTTAGGAGGGCATTCGACTATACAGAGAACGGCCGCTTCAACATGAAAAATATAATCGCCATTAGCCTGATAATAGCCATTGATGATGAAATAATATGTATTGCCGCTTGTGGCGTTAAAAGTGACTTCAGACTGAAGACTCCCGGCGTCATCGTTGCAGGCGATTTCATTGCTTTCGTCGTTTTCATACACATAAAGACCGGTATCAAAGCTGCTGCCAAAAGTGTTGGCGGTGATTTCCATATCAGCATCGGGTGTGTATGCGTAAACAACATCAGGAGCGCCGGCGTCATAAATACAGCTTCCAACGTAGTCATTGTTGTAGCCGGTGGTTGTGCCTGTGTCATCATATGGGAGTTCGGAAATCTCGGTTGCATCGCCGATAGTATCGCCGCCCTGCAGAATGATATTTTGGTCAGGTACATTTGGAGTACCCATAGTTTTGACAACATTTGATTCTACGGAGGTGTTATACTTCGTAACCATGAGTTCTTTTTCCGGGACTGGTCTTTCATTGCCAACGTATACATCAGCAGCAAAAGCCACGCAACATAAAGAGATTACTGCAATAAATATTGTTGATAGAAACTTCATTTTCACCTCTTTCTTGTTAAAATTCCAAAGCTTATCAGGTTAATTTTTGTAAGCTTATCGCCTCCTTTCGCTTATTAACAGATTATATTCAAGGATTCGCTTAAATAATTATAACCTTCATTTCAGATACTTCCATTAATCATTGATGTTGAGCGCAAAGGATAGGCCATCTTAGTAAAAAAAACATGTTATGAAAAATAATTATTAATTTATTGTTATATAGCATATTAACATATGTTTTTTTTGAAATTTTTAGAAAAATCCTCCAATATACTGATTTGCATGTGCAATCTATTGCAGATGTTGTGGCTCGTGTTTTCCTTCAGTGGAATCTCTTTGTAAAATATAAAAATCCCTACCGAACATAACATAAAAGCTAACAAGCACATCCGTCAATAAAATAATTGCAAAAAGTTGATTTTATTGCTGCCAATGTCGTGTTGTTGCTTTGGCAATAGCTTTGTTTCGTCATTCTTTCGATACCGAAGCGGGTCTTTGATAAAAAATCACGCCTTAATATTGAGCCTAATTGGTATTAGATTTTGCTGCAATATCAAAATATATTATTACTATACCTGTTCAGATTCATATTATGCCGGTTATGGTCTTAATACATTTCAACAGATTCATATCTTCATATTAAAACGAGGGTTAGAGTTATGTAATCGTATTAATTAATATGTTTTTTTCTTGACATTCTATTTATCTGGTTTATATTTAGAAAGTGATTTAGCGTTCAGGTACCTGGGCAGAGAAGCATAAATAATTTATACCAAAGTTAACTGGGATTTGCGGTATTTTGGGCAGGTCCCTTTTAGTATATGAATTTACTCATGGGTTCGGAGTGAAAATGAAAAATATATTGAGAGCCAGCAGGTTTTTGATCCCGATGCTTTTATTAACGGCTGCTATTTTGTTTTTTATTCAAAATTGTACTAAAGAGAAAATAATAATATACAGACCTCTTACGGAAAAAGTGACCCTGCTGTATCCGCCCAGTTCGGGCTCAGTATTCGATTCGATTCCCACCTTAGTATGGGAATCTCTGGACGAGGCTGCGTCTTATCAGGTACAGCTGGCAAGTGATGCGGCTTTCAGCGACCTGGTTTTTACCAGAACCGTCAGCGACACTTGTTATACTCATACCGCTCAGCAAGAAAATGGTCTGTATTACTGGCGGGTAAGGGCAAAAAATGCTGATGATATCTGGGGCGACTGGTCGGAGGCTTTGATCTGGTCGTTCAGTATTAATGACAATTCCGATTACATCGGATTATTGTCCGTCATTCAAACCCCGGGTACCGCTTATGATGTTTTCGTAGTAGAGGAGGAAACGGACAGCGTTATTGCATACATAGCCGACAGCCATGCGTTATTGACAGTAATTAACGTCTCGAACCCATCCGAGCCATGGATGGTCGGCAACATCGACACTTATAATGACGACATTGCCCAATCAGTCTGGAAGGTACGGGGCGATGATATAGTTTATGTCGCTGATATGGATGGTAAAATCATGACCGTAGATACGCGGCTGCCTTTTGATCCTTATTCATTTAGGAATCTAAGCCTGGGTTGGAATCAGAATATCGAAGATATTACCGGTATTGTTTATCTTGACACCATTTATGTATTCACTGCCGGTTCGGGATTACAAAGACGAAAATTGACTTTCAACCAGATTATATATGATAACGACATACCCAGATTGGGTGATCTCTATAATGCCTTTCCATTTGAACTTCCCTCCGACGGTAAAGGAGTTGGTTTCGATTCGATGACGGTTGTTGTTGAATACAGCAGTAATGATTCCACTTATTATGAAACTCAAACCGGCATGTTCGTCTTTGGTGCGGTTTCGCAAGCGGGTCTGTGGTGGATAAATATTTCCCAAACTCATACTTTCGATGGCGCCGATTCGTTGTTATTGTGGTGTCCGGATCTTTTAGGGACGCAGGATACTCCGTCGATAGCGCTATCGGTTTTTGCCGATAATGGATTTGCCTATGTTGCCGACGACCATGGCGGCCTGCAGATATTCGACCTGCCGGACACGATTCCCTCTTTTGATCATGCCGATACAACAGTTACTGCCGATCCGATTTTAGTCAGCAATATAAACACCTCCGGCAGAGCCAAAGACGTTCATGTCGTTGGCAATTACTGCTATTTAGCCGATGGTTCCGGAGGGTTGAAAGTAATAGATGTCTCTAATCCTTATGCCCCTGTTTTCCTGGCGGCTTATGGTACGCCCTATGCTTACGGGGTCTGGGCTGATGAGAATTATATTTATATAACGGATAGAGACAACGGTTTAATGATTTTTGAAAAAAGATAATTTAATCTGAAGAAAATAATTGTTTAAATTAACAGGAGGTATTATGCTGGCGAGATTTAAAGCCCTTACATCCGTTCTGGCAATTGCGGTGGTTATCTTATTCGTTAGCTCAAATGGATATGCCGCTGACAATGTCAGACTGACCGACAACTTAGAGGACTATAGCTCGCAGATTGCGATTGAGTCGTCTTCACTTAGCGCCGTTGAGTTCAATGTTGATGTCGAGGCTGTTAGCATTAACCCTGATAATCTCTGGGGAAGCGATTATCAGCAGGTAGAACTCCCGCGCGGCGACAATCTGATTGCAGGCATGGCGGGTGAAATTGGTCAGCCGGAATTGCCAACACTTACCACGATGATTGCCATACCGGACATGGCCGGAATAACAGTAACAGTCAACTATGAGAGCTTCGAGATTATTGAGGATATCGATGTCATGCCGGCACAGATTCCCGAACCGGAAGGCGGCTTTACCAATCCCGAACCCTTCTCAATTGATATGGCCACTTATAATCAGGATCGATTTTATCCCGATATACTGGCTGAAGCCGACACGCCAGTTATTCTGCGTGATGTGCGTATGGTTCAGGTTGCAATTTACCCGGTGCATTATAATCCTGCGACACGTCAGTTAAAGATATACAGGAACATCTCCGTTGATGTTTCTTTCGAAGGCGAAGTTGTTAATCCAAAGACTATCAGGCATAATTACATCTCTGAAGCGTTTTATCCCCTTTATAAAGCTTACATCGCCAACTTTGATGAATATATGAGTACTCTTACCACAACTGAAGTTAAACGCGGCGGTTTACTTATTATTACTCCCAATCTCGGCGGTTTCATGTGGGCTGATGAGATGCAGGAAATCGCCAACTGGAAACGTCAAAAAGGATATGACGTGGTACTGGCGACCACTCATGACGTTGACCCCTCGGATGGAAAGCCAACAAGCGCCCAGTTAAAAAGCTATATTCAAAGTGCCTATAACAACTGGGAAGTTCCCCCGGAATTTGTTTGCCTGATTGGCGATGAAGATTTAAGTTATAGCGGTGAAGTCATACCCGATTACCCCTATGGTTATTACGCATCCGATCATCCGTATTCACTTCTTGAGGGAAATGACTATTTTCCCGATGTCGCTGTTGCGCGGGCATCGGTGGATAATATAAACGAGCTCAATGCCTGGATTGCCAAGGTCTTGAAATATGAAAAAGACCCGGAGGTTTTTGCGGATCCAGGTTACTGGCGGCGGGCAATCATGGTTGCCGGCGGTCAGCAGACTGAAACTTGCGTTTGGACAGTTTTATGGACTAAAGAAAGATTGCATCAGGTCGGCTTTACTCAGGTCGATACCGTTTTTGATCGAGGCAACGATCCACCCGATTACATGATAACCAATCCTATTACTGCCGGCGTAGGTTATATTAACTATCGCGGTTGGGCTGGCTCCACTGGCTGGTATGATCCTTCCTATAACAACAGCGCTTTGAGCCAGTGCCAGAATGTTAACAAACCTGGTATTTTGACATCCATAGTTTGTGGTACCGGCAATTTCGGATCATATACAGATCCATGTTTTGGCGAGGTATGGATAAGAATGGGTTCTTCCTCGGCTCCCAGAGGCGGGCCTGCATTTTTCGGCTGTACTGATGGAGGCACTCATACCCGATGGAACAACCCTATTACTATCGGCTTTTATCACGGCCTTCTGGTGGAGGGAATTTACCATTTCGGGGCTGCGGTAATTGCTGCTAAATTGAACCAGTTTCAGTGTTTCCCCAGAGAATACAGCACTATTCAGCAATATTTCCACACCTATAACGGACTCGGCGACCCTGAACTTGAAATGCGTTTGAATATCCCACAAACGATGAATGTCTCCTCCCCTGCCGGTATCGAACAAGGCGTTAATAATATTGAAGTCAGCGTGATTGGTTCAAACCTGCATCCGGTTGAAGGCGCTTATGTCACTCTGATTATGGGCGAAGGCGAAGATGAATCGTTTTTTGCCGTAGCCAAAACCGACGTCGACGGTTATGCGATACTTGACGTACCAACCGACACCACCGGCGATCTTACTTTAACCATTACCGGACGTGATTTATACCCATACATCAACCTTATCAATCTTCATCAGGCTGATGAGACTGTTGTAATTAACGATTTCACAGTGGATGATGACATGCAGGGCAACAATGACGGTTTAGCCAGCCCGACTGAAACTATTGAGCTTTCTGTCGAATTGACTAATTATGGTTCTGTTTCAACTGCCGAGAATGTAGTTGCCCAATTAGTCTCTGCCGATGAAAGCATTGCTGTCGTACATTATGACCAGGCCAATTACGGTTCGATTGAACCGGGACAGATATCTACCTCCGATGATGTTTTTGTGATAACAATTCAGCCCTCGGTTACAGATGATGAAAATGCTGCATTTTTACTCAATGTAGTTTCAGATTCGAATCCGATCGGCTGGACATCTGCTGTCAATATTCCTGTTTCCGCCGCTAGATTTGCTGTTACCGATGTTGATATCAGCGATAACGGCAGGCTTGATCCCGATGAGACGGCTGAGCTGACTATTGAGCTCACCAACATGGGGCAGCTTGATGTTAACGATGTAACCGGGTCGCTTCAGACTGCCGATGGTTATATTCATGTGGACTTAACAACCGCTGAATTTGGTGATATTCCTGCCGGCGAAACCGGCAACAATAGCGGTTCACCGACTAGCGTCACAGTCGATGCCGGAACTTTTGAGGGAAAAAATGTCCCGTTTATTCTGTATCTTACATCTGGCGATGGCGCTGTTTACCAGGCGAATTTCAACCTGATAGTGGGCACGATTACTGCCAGCGACCCCGCCGGACCCGATGCGTACGGTTATTATGCATATGACAACATGGATATAAGTTATCCCGAACATCCAACTTATGACTGGATGGAGATTAGAGGTAATGGCGGCGTCAGCCTGAATTTAAGTGAGGATGACAAAGTTATGCGTAATCTGCCGTTTGATTTTGTATATTACGGCGACACCTATGATAGAATAACTATCTGTTCAAACGGCTGGATATGTATGGACTCCACCTGGTGGGTAGCGTTCCGCAACTGGCCACTGCCAGACCCATCATATGCCCAGGGCATGATCGCCGGCTTCTGGGATGACCTATGGCCATACATCTCGGACAATGTTTATACTTACAGCGATACCGAAAACCATCGCTACATCATAGAGTGGAATAATGTAAAGGTGCGCTGGAATAGCTATACCCGTGAAACATTCCAGATCATTCTTTACGATCCCGCTTATCATCAGACAATTACCGGCGATGGAGTAATCGAGTTTGTTTTCAACGATGTTAACAATACCGATGGCGGTTTCGGTGAAAACTATGCCTCCGTTGGTTGGGAAGATTCATCAGAAACCATTGGTTTTTCCATATCCTACTCGAATATCATGACCTCGGGATGCGCCACTCTGGCAGACGGTAGAGTGTATCGTATTACTCCAAATACCGGCCGCGGCGCTGTATCCGGTTCGATAACGGTAAACAACGGCATCCCAACTGATATTGTTGTGAAAGCCTCAACAGGTCAATGGACAGTTATTAGTGAGGGAAATATTTATTCGCTGTACGAAGTTCCCATAGGTCAGGTCGACCTCACAATCGCCAAACCCGGCTGGTTCCCGCAAACTATAGGCGATGTTGGAATATTAGCCAATAGATTCACCACAGAGCAGGATGCAACGCTCCAGCAATGTCCGATCCCCACCAATCTGGCGGCAAGCGAGGGGCTCGGCGATCACGTTCATGTCGCCTGGACAGAAGTCAGTCATGGCGATATTGCCGGATATGATATTTACCGCAGTCTGTTCGAAGACGGCATATTCACTAAACTTAACGAAACTCCGGTTACAGGCAAC
>Ga0114922_10000524_pt1 | contig 36772 bp, 44 predicted proteins | sample AartaG_FD_100975 | JGI IMG/M metagenome (GOLD analysis project Ga0114922, IMG submission 100975) | Deep subsurface microbial communities from Aarhus Bay to uncover new lineages of life (NeLLi) - Aarhus_00045 metaG | ecosystem: Environmental > Aquatic > Marine > Oceanic > Sediment | place... | reverse complement strand
CTCGTCGCTGTCCGGGTACCCCTGGACCACCCGGTTGAAGAACGTGCGTGCGTCGTCGGCATTTCCGCGTCGAAGCTCGAGGAGTCCGCTCTTATACAGAGCCGTGGGCGCTCGGCGCGAATTCGGATACAATTCGAGCACTCGCGCATACTCGTCGAGTGCCGTCGCCGCATCACCCTCCTCCGCAAACGTCTCTGCTCGAAAATACTGGGCATCCGGTGCAAGCTCGTCGTTCGGATACCGGGAGAGGAACTCGTCCAGCGCCGCACGTGCCGTTCCGTATGATCCGCGCCGGAACTGCCGAAGCGCTGCTTCGTAGAGTTCCTGCGGGTTTCCGGACGCCGCCCCGGTCTCGGGTTCGTCGGTCACCGGTCCGGGCTGACCGTCGGTCCGCTCTCCAGCCAGAGACGAGTCTGTCGGCACCACCGACATCAGGGCCAGGTCTCGCTGGGTTTGCCCCGTGAGCTCGATGAGCTGTGCGAGATTCAGATTCAGTTCCTGGATCTGCCGCTGCAGATCGACCCGACCCGTGATGTCGCGGCGCTGCTGGACGCTGAGACTGTCCAGCAGCACCGCTCGCAACACCTGTATCTCCGCGATCAGTGCTTCCCGCTGAGACCGCTCGGACTCGAACTCGCCGACGAGCGTCGCCTGCAGGTCAGCCATGTCGCTCTTGGTGGCGCAACCGCCGACCGACGCGGCTACGGCACACAGAGCCATCGCGGAGCGGATCTTCACTTCAGCATCGCATCGGCGTTCGGGAGAACGAATTCATCCCGACGATTCTCCGCCCAGGCGGTCTCGTTCGCCCCCTGCGAGACGGGCCGTTCCTCACCATAGCTCACGGTGCGGAACATGCCGGCCGACAGGCCGAGGTTCACGAGATACGTCTTTGCGGCCTCCGCCCGGCGCTGGCCCAGCGCCTGGTTGTACTCGAGCGAACCACGCTCGTCGGCATGGCCCTCGATCGTCACCGCGACATTCGGGAAGTTGCGCAGGACTTCGGCCTTCGCCTGCAGGATGGTCGCTGCTTCGTCTGTGATCCGCGCCCGGTCGAACTCGAAGTGAATACGGTCGCGGACGACCATGATCGCAGCCACGGCATCCCCGAGTGCTACTGCTGAGTCGGCGCACTCGGTACCGGGATAGTCGCGGACCGCCTGCTCAAGAAGTCTGCGTGCGCGCTCATAGTCGCCGTTCGCGATCGCCGTACGGGCATCCGCGCAAAGCTGGTCTGCGGCGGCCGCATACCGGGCTGCTTCCGCAGCGGCCAGGCTGTCCGCGTTGGGAGTGGCCACCACGGTCTCGGGGACGACTGGCGGCGGCGGCGGCGGCGATTTCCCACCGCAGGCGGACAGTCCGATTGCCGAAACGGCGATCAGCGCTGCAAAACCGACCTTGAGACGCATTTCCGTACTCCTTGAAACAAATGAATGACGAGGACGCGATTGGAGGACGAACTTCGACGCCCCGCCCGTGGTTGAAACGACGCACAGCCGCTTAATGATACGCTTGCCACGCGGGCTTGCCAAGCCGTTGAAAGCTCTATGTCAAGCACTCAGAGCGATGTGGACCACGACGGTAGTTGATCGACCCGGGCGGACGTGAGACTGCGCACTCTCCCCGTGACAGTATCGAGGATCAGCAGGCCCGATCCGCCGCGTCCGGTGGACGCGAATACCAGGTGTCTTCCGTCTGGCGCCCAGCTGGGATCTTCGTTGCTCCCGCGAGATGTCAGGACCCTGCGATCGGACCCATCCGGCCCGACCGTCACGACCTGGAACGCGCTCTCGATCCAGGCCTGATACGCGATCCGATCTCCCCTGGGCGACCAGTCCGGCGACGTCGCATATCCCCGTTCGCCGTATACGTAGCGGCTCAGGATCCGGGGCTGGCCTCTGCCCTCCCTCGGAATGACGTAGATGTGCGGCAGCCCGAGCGGCGAGGATGTCATTACGAGTTCACGCCCGTCCGGGGAATAGCCGCCGTTCAGGGTCTCTCCGACCGAGGTGTACGTGACGCGGCGGCCGCAGCACAGGGGCTGCCGCTGCAACTCGAACAGCTCCGTATGGTCACCCTCGGTCCGGCCGTACAGGATATGGCGCCCGTCAGGCGAATACACGGGTGTCACATTGAGACCTTCTTCGGCCGATACAGTTTGTACGGCGCCGCTGGCCAGGTCCTTCTCGTAGGCCACCGGGCCGCCGTTCACGTAAGACACGTACAGCAGGTGTGAGCCATCCGGAGACAGGTCCGGCGAGTAGACGATCGAGTTGTCATTCGTCAGTCGGCGGGCGTTCTCGCCATCAGAGTCCACGATCCAGATGTCGGATTCGCCGTTGTCCGACTTGCGCCGAAACACGATCCGGGTGGCCGCCATGCCCGCTTCCGAGGTCGCCCATCGAACGACTTCATCTGAGATCCTGTGCACTGCCATGCGGAAGCCGGAGGAACCCGCCGCTGGAAGACTGAACGCCTTGACCTCCTTCAGCTCTCCGAACACGACGTCATGCAGACTGACCCGCAGAACTGGAGCCGAGGTGCTGCCGGACACCTGGCTCGACAGGAGCCAAACGGCACCAAGCTGGTTCCACAGGCCGTAGTTCACGGCGGTGCCGGGCTGGAAGTCCCCCGGCACCTCGATCATCTCGAACCGATCGCTGAACTCGAGATCCTGGGCGAGAATCGCCTCGGCCACCCGGGCTACTTCACCGAGGCCCTCGGTGCTCTCCACAGGCGTCACGACCAGGCCCGGCAGGTAACCCGGCGTATAGGTGATTCCGATCCGGACGTCCCCCGGTTCCTGCGCCACCGAACCGGCGGGCAGCGCCAGAAGCAGCACGACCGCCACGCTTCCCCTGAAACGTGCCTGCGCAGCCGCTGCCCTACTGGTTCGGAGTGAATCGGCACGGCCGGCGGAACGGCCTCGCAACTGCGGTCTGATCATATTGGTTCTCATCTCGTAGTCGGATCGAAGAAGAAGGAAATCCGAAGCCGGTCGCGCGGCCAGGCTTCCGGTAGCGGACCGAACGCCCTGGCTCTGCCGGCGGCCTCGATCGCGCCTCTCGCCTCGAGGTCGAAAGCCATGTCCCCCGACCTCGTCAGCATGTCGATTTCTTCCACCGAGCCATCCTGTTCGATTACGAACACGACCTCGGCACGCAGATGCCTGCCGCCGGCCGGTGGCCGCCAGTACCGGTTCACCTGCCGTATGATGTTCTGCAGATAGGCCGGATCCACGAACGCGGCGCCCTCGAGCTGGACATTGATCGCCTCATCGCCTTCCTCCGTGGAACGCGCCGGCTCGCGGACTTCCTCGACGGGCAGCGGGACTTCTTCCACGACTGTCGGCAGCTCGGTCTGCGGAACGGGCTGTTCGGTCGGCTGCGGGGGAGGTGGACGATTTTCCTCTTCAGCCGGCTTGGCCGGCTGCGGCTTGAGACGCTCGGGCGCTGACTCATCCGACGCGGCCACCAGTCGAACCCGGTAAGTCTGGGCGGGCAACGTGCGCGGACGCATCGTCGCTGAGCCGATCACGAGGAGAATTCCGAACACCAGGTGCAGAATCGTCGAGGCGAGAAGCGCCCCGGGCGGCGGCCGGCGCGAGGACCGCTCCGTCCGCTGTTCATTCGATACTCCCCGGGTTTCCGGCAATTTACGGTTCGACAACCCGTTCCCCCGACCTCACGATTCCAGTCTTGACTCCGCTCCTGCTCAGCGCTCCAGCTCCGGTTCGGCAACCAGGCTCACTGCTTCTATGTCCGCCTGCTTGAGCGTGCCGATTACCCACAGCACGGAGCCGTAGGCAACGTCGGTATCACCCTTCACGTATACCGTCTCGCCCCCTCGACGCTCCACCAGCGCTCCAATCGTCGCGGAAAATTCCTCCCGGTTGACCTCGTCGTCCTCGACGAAGATCCGGCCTTCCCGGTCGATGGAGATGACAAGGCCTTCGCTGACCTGGAACGGCGCCGCCGGTGCTTTCGGAATCGTGACTTCGACGCCACCCTGGAGGATCGGAGCCGTGATCATGAAGATCACGAGCAGCGTAAAGGCGACGTCCACCAGGCTCGTTACATTGATTTCGGCCCGTACCGGAAGTCCGCCGTGACTATCGTTTCGCGAGGCCCGTCCGATCATACCCTGCCTTCCGTCGCCAGAGTCCCGATGAACTCGGCAGAAAAGCCCTCCAACTCACCGGTGAACAGTCCGAGTTTCCCGGCGAAGTGGTTGTACGCGATCACTGCCGGGATCGCGACGGCGAGTCCAACGACAGTCGTGATCAGTGCTTCCGCGATTCCCGGGGCGACGGCGGCGATGTTGGCACTGCCCTGGCTCGTGATTCCGATGAAAGAGTTCATCACACCAACGACCGTGCCGAGCAGGCCCATCAGCGGACTGACAGATCCGATGATCGCCAGCCAGGTGAGTCCATGGGCCATATCGTCGCGTTCCGCCGAGAGCTCCTTCTCGAGCACCAGTCGGAGGGCCTCGAGCTGGGCCGGAGTGAGCCCCGGGCCGGTATGGACTTCGTCCCGCAGGGCCGTCGGTCGCAACTCCGTGAAAAAGTTGACCCCCCGCCGGAAGACACGAGTGTAGGCAGACTCCGCAAGCCGCGTCAGGGTCTGGTATACGTCCCTCAAACCCGCCGCTTCATCCATGGCAGCGACGAATTCATCGCCGCTGGCTCGGGCCCGCCGGAACTCCGTCCATTTCCAGAAGATCAGCACCCAGGAAACGAGTGAGAACGCTGCGAGGACGATCAGGATCACCTTCGTCATCGGCGTCGCGCCGAGGACGAGGTCCCACGGACGTGACGCCATTTGCTGGCCTGCCTGGAGCACTAACGGGAATCCAAAAAACGGCATGTCCTGAAACCTCAGCTCTCTTTCGCGATGTGCTCGTATGTGTTGCGCAGTCCCTGCTCGAGCGGAGTCGCGGGAGCCCAACCCAGCCCCCGCAGCTTGTCCGTGCGCAGACAACTGCGGAGCACTTCTCCCGGCCGCGCGGGCGCGTGCTGCATCTCGATTTCCGTCCCGGCCGCAGAACCCAGGGTGCGGCCCAGATCGACCACCGTCGTTTCCTGCTCAGTGGCGACGTTGAATGCCACATCATCGATCGACTCCGGCTCCGGCAGCGCGGCCTCTGTGAGCGTCATGTTGGCTCGCGCGACGTCCCCGGCATACACGTAGTCCCTCGTCTGCAGTCCGTCCCCGAAAACGGTCAACGGCTCGCCAGCCAGGATTCTGCTGCAGAAGACAGCGACTACACCGGCCTCACCGTACGGATCCTGTCGGGGTCCGTAGACATTCGAGTATCGTAGCGCCGCACCTTCAATACCGAACAGCTTTCGGAAGGCGAACAGATAGTACTCGCCAGTCAACTTGCTTACCCCATACCCCGACACCGGTGCTTTAGGTGCGGTTTCACCCACGGGGAGATCATCCGTCTCCCCATATACGACTCCGCCCGAGGAAACGAACAGGACCCGTCCGACCTCGGCATCGCGGCATGCCTCGAGCAGGTTCAGCAGTCCGTCGACGTTGATCGAAGCGTCGTGACGAGGCCGGGCCACGGACACACGCACGTCGATCTGCGCGGCATGATGGTTCAGCAGATCGAAGCGCCCCTTCCGGATGAGATCTCCCGCGGTATCCGACCGAATGTCTTCGACGATGAGCTCGACACCGTCCGGGACGTTCTGTCGCCTCCCCGAACTCAAGTCGTCAAGTGCCGTCACATCCCAGCCGGCGTCCCGATACGCTTCGCAGACGTGGGACCCGATGAAACCTGCTCCGCCGGTCACGAGAACTCGCCGAGATCCGCTCACCGTTTTCTCCAGATTCTGGCTGCTGAAACAAGCCCCGGACGGTTCGCGATGGTCAGGCCAGAAGCCCGTGACACTGCGAATTCACCGGGGAATTCGACCCGAAGCTACCGGTATCCGTCAGGGTGGGAAAGGCGTCGGACGCACGGCGGGCCGGGCGCCCGCCGTGTCGTGGCCCGAGGGCCGGGGTCAGCCGGAGATTCGACCGGCGAGTCGCACGGGATTGCCCTCGCGGGTACCCGGGTCCCGGATCTTGAACACAACTGCCGTCGACGTGCCGCTGTTTACCCGGACAACACGCAGATGGCACAAGGCATCCGCTTCCTCGGCCGACTGGGGCGTCTGCTCGAGGTGGGAGAATACCACGAATTCATCGCCGACCCGCACACCTGCCTGCCGGCCGACGTCCAGGAACACCTCGTCGTAGAGGCCCAGAATGGTCTGGTCCTCAACCGCAAAGGCGATGATCGTGCCGTCCAGCTGGTCGGCGGGAATACCGACCTCGGACTCCGGATCGACAAAGAAGTCCGCCGCCTGGACGACCGGGTCACCGACCTGATAGTCGCCAAACACCTGCACTACCCGGGCGCGCGCACTGTCGGCATCCATCCGGGTGACCTGCAGAATCGCCTTCGACTCGAGAACGCTGCCGTACGTGCCGACCTTTCGTGCCCAGCGTACGGTCTGCAGAAAGTCTCCCTCCCACGTGGACAGGCCTCCCAGGTGAATGACGACCTCCTGGTTCAGCCTCGCTGACGGCGGAAGGCTCACATCCAGCGGACTCTCCTCGATCACTCTGGACGTCGTTCCCGTGGGTCCGAGTTCCGCGGGATCCAGCAACTGGTTCGCCCTGAAGAAGTCGCTCAGGCTCACGACACCCAGACGGGCCGCGGCATCGATCTCCAGGCCTGAATCGGTCAGGAGCTGATCCGAGCGCTTACTGAATATGGTGTTCGACAGGTCGGCCGAGCCGGCGGGACGACCGCGACCGGTCTGAGAAGCGCTCGCCTTTGACCTGTCATACCGGGTGTTCGAGACCGGGACCACACTGCTGCCGGGAATCCGCAGGTTCTCGCCTGGATAGATCCAGTGAGGATCCTGCACGACATCGGGATTCAACTGGAAGATCTCGGGCCAGCGAAACGGATTCGCCAGGTAGTGACCCGCGAGACCCCACAGAGTCTCGCCGCGCCGCACCTCGTGCCGTGGCGCCTCGCGTTCGGGTGTATCCTGGGCCCACACCCCCTCGACCGGACCGAGCCAGAGCGCGAGCGCTCCGGCCGCCGCCATCGCCGTACGGGCCTTCGTGTTCATCCTCTGCTCCTCAGAACGGCAGGTCGTCCTCCGGCGTCAATGCATCGCTCGAAAATTCTTCGAACGAATCCTTCGCCGGCTCCGGGCCGCCGCGAGATGGGCCGGCAGACCGCGAGGGCGCGCTGGATTGCGCGCTTTCGCCACGCCCGCCCAGCATGATCATCTCCCGACCCTTGATCTCCGTGATGTACCGCGTCTGTCCTTCCTTGTCCTCGTACTGCCGATACTCGATCGACCCTTCGACATAGACCCGATCGCCGCGCTTCAGGTACTTCTCGCAGACTTCCGCGAGATTTTCCCAGAAGATCACCTTGTGCCACTCGGTTTTCTCCTGCGGCTGACCCTGCCGATCGTTCCAGCGGCGACTTGTAGCCACCGAAAGATTTGCAACTCTCGCGCCGCTCGTGGTCGTACGCAGCTCGGGATCCGCACCGAGGTTTCCAATGATCTGTACACGGTTCAGGGAACGCGACATTCCAACCTCGTAATTCGTTGATGTAACATAAGTTTCATGAAGGTACCGTCCGGGGTGCCTTCCGTCAGGTAACATGCTGCAGCCCTCATACTAGATGCGGCTCCGAAGCGGTGTCAACGTGCCGAATTCTGCAGATCGAGTCTCATCACGCACGCATCTTCGCGCGGTCCGCTATAGTAGTCGGGCCGCCGCCCGACGGCCTCGAACCCCGCTTTCTCATACAGGGCCCGGGCGCCATCGTTGCTTTCCCGGACTTCGAGAAACAGCGACCTGGACCCACGCAGTCTGGCCTCGTCGATCGAGCGAGCGAGCAGGGTCCCGCCGATCCCGCGACCTCGATACTCCGGATCGACGGCGAGATCGCCCAGTTCCCCTTCGTCCGCCGCGAACCAAAGAACCGAGAATCCGACTACCGTCCCATCCGATTCCGCCGTGAGAAGTGACGCGCTCGGACGGCGCATGAGGGCCCGGAACGTGCTTTCCTGCCAGGGCATGCCGAACGACTGCCGCTCGATTCGCATCACGTCCGGAATGTCGGCCGGCCACATGGCCCTGACTGTTACTGGCAAATGGGGACTCGGAACGGAATTCTGCGCGATATTCACCGCGCCAGCTCGCGTTCAGCCGAGGACGCCCTGACGTAGCCGGGCTCCCAGGCCTCGGGATGCTCGACGAATCCGAGCTCTGGAACGAGACCCACGAGATCCAGCAGACTGGTCGCTGTCGGCTCACCGGCGGCCGGCGGGAGGACGTTGACCCCAACACGGTCGGCCTGCTGGCGCAGTGGCTGCGGAATGGCGGCGGCCAGTGTCCACTCCTCCGGCGGTTCGAGACGCGCCAGAACCTCGTCGAACGGCTCGGCCACGGGCCCGAATTCCTGACTGAATCCGGCACCGACACTGTACCCGGCAGCGTATACCTGTCCACGACGTGCATCGATCGCGGCACACACCCGTCCATGCGTTTTCGAGCCGGCGGCGATCGCCGCGAGGCTGGAGAAGGCGAACAGCTCTGCTCCTGTAGCGGCCCGAATTCCCTTCGCCAGCGCTGCTGCGATCCGCACGCCAGTGAACGATCCCGGACCGGAACCGACCACGACGCGGCCGATGTCGGCCGGGTTGCACCCGGTGGACTCGACGAGGCGATCGATCTCGGGAAGAACGGACTCGGAATGGACCGCCCGGACGGAGAGTCGTGACTCCGCCAGAACCCGCCCTTCCAGTCCCAGCGCTATGCTTCCGGTGGGCGTGGAGGTATCCAGCCCCAGCGTCAGCATGGCCGCCCCGGCAGGCAGGGCGGCGGTGGTGCCGCACCGACGGACCGAATTGACACCCCGCGAGTGGCCGGCTGCTCCGTGAATCCGAGCGTCACGTCCCACCGGTCGGCTGGAAGCCACTCCGCCGCTCGTTCCGCCCACTCCACGAATACGGCTCCTTCCGCCTCGAGCAGTTCCGGCCAGCCCGCATCGACGAGCAGGCCCGGAAAGTCGAGTCGATACAGGTCGGCGTGCCATACTGTCTGTCCGCCGGGAGTCTCGTGGCGATTCACCAGCGTGAAAGTCGGACTTGGTATCGGCCCGGTCACCCCCGCGCCGCGACAGGCCGCCCGCACGACCGTAGACTTGCCGGCTCCGAGCGGTCCGTATAGGCAGACGAACACACACCCCTCGACAGCGGCGCGTCCGAGCTTGGCTCCCCAGCGCTCCAGCGACTGCTCGTCGAGTTCGCGCTGGTCCCTCGCTGGAGCGGCATGCGCCTGCTCCCCGCTCACGATCCTCCCCCCTGTCGAGTCCCTGCGTGGCGATCGGCCCCGCGTCGTCGACGTCGCGGCGTGGCTCCCGTTTCGAGTTGCGCCTTTACGTCGAACAGCTCGTCCCGCAACCGAGCAGCGGTCTCGAAATCGAGGGCCTGAGCCGCATCGCGCATCTCCTGCTCGAGTTGAAGCACGAGCACTTGCGGATCCGGGGACTCATATCCGGCGGTCGACTCGGCCACCTTCGCTCCGGCCGCCTCTTCTTCCTCCTCAACGACCCGCGCGTCCGCCACGGCAGTCGTGAAGCGAATTTCCTCAACGGACTTCCGGATGGACCGCGGCGTGATTCCGTGCTCTTCGTTGTACCTGGCCTGCACGGCACGCCTTCGGTCCGTCTCATCAATCGCACGCTCCATCGAACCCGTGATCCGGTCCGCGTACAGGATCGCCGTTCCGTTCAGATTCCGGGCCGCCCGGCCGATCGTCTGCACCAGTGAGGTTTCTGATCGCAGGAACCCCTCCTTGTCCGCATCGAGGATCGCCACCAGCGACACTTCCGGCAGGTCCAGCCCTTCCCTGAGAAGATTGATCCCGACGAGCACGTCGAATTTGCCGAGGCGAAGATCCCGGAGAATTCCCACCCGTTCGATCGAGTTGATGTCGCTGTGCATGTAACGGACCCGCACCCCACGGGCGGCGAGAAAATCCGTGAGATCTTCGGACATTCGTTTGGTGAGCGTCGTAACCAGTACGCGCTCGGCACGTCCGGTTCGAGCGCGAATCTCTTCCAGCAGATCATCCACCTGCGTCGCCACTGGCCTCACCTCGACCCGCGGATCGAGCAGGCCGGTCGGCCTGATCAACTGCTCCGTGACGACCCCTCCCGATTTCCGTAGCTCCCAGGCTGCAGGGGTGGCGCTCAGGAACATGGCTGCCGGGACCAGGTCCTCCCATTCGTCGAAGTCGAGCGGCCGGTTGTCCAGGGCCGAGGGAAGCCGGAAACCATGTTCCACCAGGGTCAGCTTCCGACTCCGATCCCCCTTGTACATAGCTCCAATCTGCGGAATCGAGACGTGCGACTCATCCACGATCACCAGGTAATCGTCCGGAAAATAGTCCAGCAGACAGTACGGTCTCTCGCCTGCCTCCCGTCCATCGAAGTAGCGTGAGTAGTTTTCGATACCCGGGCAGAGACCAACTTCTCGCAGCATCTCTACATCGAACCGGGTGCGGCTCTCGAGTCGCTGCGCCTCGAGCAGCCTCCCACCCTTACGCAGCTCGAACAGCCTCTCTTCGAGTTCGGTCAGAATCCCGTCAATCGATCTTTCCAGACGGTTCGGCTCGATGGCATAGTGGGTCGCGGGAAAAATGGCCGTCTGGTCCAGATCCGTGATCGTCTTACCGGTCAGAGGATCGATCTTTGCGATCCGCTCGATTTCGTCTCCGAACAGCTCGATCCGTACCGCCTGTTCCTCGTACGCCGGCATCACTTCGATCACGTCGCCCCGCACGCGAAACGTACCGCGCCTGAGATCCAGATCGTTCCGGCTGTACTGAATCGACACCAGACCGGCGAGGAGGTCCCGCCGGCTCATCGTGCTGCCACGGCCGAGCGTAAGCATCATCTCCCGGTACGCACGAGGATCCCCGAGTCCGTAGATCGCGGATACGGAGGCGACGACGATCACGTCCTGCCGCGCCATCAGGGCGGACGTCGCACGCAATCGCAGGCGGTCGATATCCTCGTTGATCGACGAGTCCTTCTCGATGTACGTGTCCGTCCGCGGGACGTACGCTTCCGGTTGATAGTAGTCGTAATACGAGATGAAGAATTCCACGGCGTTCGTGGGGAAGAACTGGCGCAATTCGCCGTACAGCTGGGCCGCCAGCGTCTTGTTGTGACTCATGACGAGGGTCGGCAGACCCGTCTCCTGGATCACGCCAGCCATGGTGACGGTTTTTCCGCTGCCGGTAACGCCGAGCAGGGTCTGCCAGCGTCGCCCGGACCTGACGCCGTCGGCCAGATCGAGAATCGCCGCCGGCTGGTCTCCGGTCGGTGTGAAGGGAAGACGAAGCTGAAACTGATTCGTGGACAATTCCGCGATCCGTTGATTCCGAGATGGGCCCGAGTTGACCGGCCGGCGCCTCTGCAGCCACGTTGCACCGTTCGAACGGCCATTGCCAGACCTGAGACACCCCGGAGGAACCCCGTGATCGCCCGTATGTTCGCAGCCCGGCCATCCCGGCGCTCATTCGGTACCCTGCTCCTGCCAATCGGAGCACTGCTCGTCGCTTCGGGGTGCACCCCCAGCGAGGCGAGCTTGAGGGCGGATGAACTCGCATCGCTCCGCCAGGAGCGGAGCCAGCTGATCGAGCGATTCAGCAACACCCAGTCCGGCATTCGAAGAATCCAGGCCGCTGCGCTGGATGCGCCCGGCGTGAGCATGGTGCAGGACTCGTTCTACGCTGAGGTGAGGCGCTTCATGCAACGGGAGTACCCCGAGGCCATCGAGCTCCTGGACCGGGCGGAGAGGATAGGAGCCGACGTCGAGCGGGTTTCCGGACCGGTCGAGCTGGAACCCGATGAAGCCGTGACTCGTGATGAGCAGCAGGCGGTGGTCGGGGAACTGCAGGAGACCGAGCGAGACCTGCGTCCGTATCTCGAGCGGGCAATGACAGATCCGCTGGTGCAGACGGCGTTTGCGGAGCTCCAGGACAGCCTGATTGCCGAAATGGCGCGCCTCGACCCGAATGCTCCGCGCACGATTCAGCGGATGACCGACACCGCTGAGCAGATACGACAGGTGGACATCAGGATCGCCGAGTTGCAGAGGGGGCCCTGAACCCCTTCGGCTGCCGAGGTCTGATCAGTCCGGCAGCGGGTCGGCCCGCGTCGAGGAGCTGAGCGTCAGATCGCTGTCACCCAGACTTTCCTTGCGCTCTACCGACAGCACTCCCTTCACCCTTCGAATCTGACGCATCACCTTCTTCAGGTGCGCCAGGTTCTCCACCTCGATGACGAACTGGCCCTGCATACCACCCTCCACGGCCTGGATGTCCGCCGACTGGATATTCGTTCCCGTGTCGCTGATCGAACGGGCGATGTCCGCAAACAGCCCGTGCCTATCCGTACCTTCCATCAGGATCCGGACCAGGAAACGCTGCGAACCGTCCACGTCCCAATCGATGTGGATTCGCCGCTCCGGCAGATCAGGGAGATTGAGGATGTTCGGACAGTCCTGGCGGTGAATCGAGATCCCGCGACCGACCGTTATGTAGCCCATGACATCGTCACCCGGGACAGGCTGACAGCACTGCGAATAGCGGACCATCAGGTTGTCCATGCCCTGAATCCGGACGCCCTTGGATCCACTCCATACGCGTTTCACGAGCTTGTGCAGCGGGCTCGGGTCCTTTTCCCGCTGGACCTCTTCCGGCTCCTCGCGCAACACAGCCCGGGTCACGCGTGTCAGGCCCACGTCCCCGCGGCCCACCGCCGCGTACAGCCCTTCGATTCCACCGTCGATCCCCAGTACACCCGCGGCATCGCGCAGCTGCGACTCCTCGGGTTTCACCCGTCTCTTCTTCCACTCCCGCGCCAGGATTTCCCGTCCAAGTCGAGCCGAGACGTCCTGCTCCTCGTGCCTGATCCACTGGCGTATGCGGTGCCGCGCTCGCGTCGTACGAACGAATCCGAGCCAATCGCGGCTCGGGGTCTGCGAATCGCTCGTCAGAATCTCGACCGTATCACCGTTCTTGAGCGAACGGGACAGGGGTGCGATCCGTCCATTGACCTTGGCGCCCCCACAGTGAATCCCGACCTCGGTGTGCACGGCGAACGCGAAGTCGATCGGCGACGCTCCCTTGGGTAGCTGCTTCACATCGCCGGCGGGAGTGAAGACGAAGATCTCGTCCTGAAACAGGTCGATCTTGAGGAACTCGAGAAACTCGTCCGGCTCGCGCGTCTCCTGCTGCCACTCCAGTACCTGCCGGAACCAGGTAAGCGTTTCGTCCACCTCATCGCCGGCGGTCCCTTCCTTGTACCGCCAGTGCGCAGCGATCCCGAGCTCCGCGGTCCGATGCATCTCTTCCGTGCGAAGCTGAATCTCGTACAGTCGACCGCCGGGGCCGAAGATCGTGGTGTGCAGACTCTGGTACAGATTGGACTTTGGTGTAGCGATGTAGTCGTGGAACCGTTCCGTAAGCGGCGTCCACTGATTGTGGATCACACCGAGAGCGTGATAGCAGTCGCGGATCGTCGGCAGTACCACCCGCACCGCGAGTACGTCGTAGATCTCCTCGTAGGGCTTCTGGCGCCGCTGCATCTTCCGGTGAATCGACCACAGGTGCTTGGCCCGCCCTTCGACCCGACACGCAAGACCGGCGTCCCGCAGCTCGTCGCGCAACGGACCCACCATCCGACCGATCAGGTCTTCGCGTTCACTGCGCTTCTCCGCGATCGTGTCCGCGACCGCGCGGTACTCCTCCGGTTCGAGGAATTTGAAGGCGAGGTCCTCCAGCTCCCAGCGAACTCGAGCCATTCCGAGACGATGCGCGAGCGGTGCGTAGATCTCCTTGGTCTCGAGCGCGATGCGTCGCTGCCGGTCGCGGTCGAGGTGTTCGAGGGTTCGCATGTTGTGCAGCCGGTCGGCGAGCTTAACGATGATCACGCGCGCGTCCTGCGCCATCGAGAGCAGGAGTTTCCGATAGCTCTCGACCTGCCGTTCGGCGAGCGAGCGAATTTCGACCCGTGAAATCTTCGTCAGCCCGTCCACCAGGGTCGCGATCTCATCGCCGAACTCCAGGCGGATTTCCTCCACCGTCGAGCCACTGTCCTCCACTACGTCATGCAGAAACGACGCCGCGATACTCACCGTATCCGGGTGGATCTGGGCCAGGATCGTGGCGACGGCTGTACAGTGCGTGATGTAGTCTTCGCCGGAGCTTCGTTTCTGTCCCTCGTGCTTTGCGGCGCTGAATTGGAAGGCCAGCGTGAGCACATCGAGGTCCAGCTTTTCTTCGTTGCCCCGGATCGCGGCGAGAAACTCCGCGGGCAGAGCGCGCGGGTCGGGGTCCGCGGCCGGGACGGACAGCTCTTCGTTCGGCTCGATCTGGGTGAAATCCGGTGCCACGACGGCCCTTTCTGTGGTTCGTTGACCGGCCCCACTACACCGATCGGGCCTCCCGGGTTGCGTACCTGATACTAGGGCGAGCGCGCGAACCCTGCCAAGCGGCCAGGAGCACGACTCCAGTTGCCGTCAGACGCTCCGCGTCAGGCTCCGGCACCGGAGGCTTCGCCGTGCGAGCTGGCGGCGGCCCGGGTCCGCAGCAGATCGGGCGCGGCGGGTACCAGCAGTCCGCGCTCGAGCAGGCTCACGAACGTGCTGTCTCCCAGCACGATGTGATCTCGAACCGGGATTCCGAGCAAGCGCCCGCTCTCCACCAGCTGCAGAGTGACTTCCAGGTCTTCAGGAGACGGATCGGGGTCACCGGACGGATGGTTGTGGGCGAGGATGCAGCTCGCGGCCGCCAGTGCGATCGCTGGCGCGAACACCTCTCGCGGGTGCACGAGTGACGAATTCAGCAGTCCGATCGTGATCCGTCGCTCGCTCAGAATGCGATTCTGCGTATCCAGATAGACGGCCCAGAACTCCTCCTGTTTCCTGTCGCGCAGCATTGGTCCAAGTCTCAGGAAAACGTCGCGCGGTCCGCGAATTCGGGCACTGCGGCGAGCTGGCTCTGCGGTGGCCCGCCGTCCGAGCTCGAACGCGGCCACGATCGCGCAGGCGCGCGCCGGGCCGATACCGGGTGCCGTCGCCAGTTCGCGGGGATCGGCCGCGCCGAGGCGTCGGAGAGAGCCTCCGTAGCGAACCAGGATCTCCGAGGCGAGGTCCAGGGCGGAGCGGCCGGCTGCACCTGAGCCCAGAAGAACGGCGAGCAGTTCGCGGGCCGTGAGGGCCGTCGGAGGGTGGGTGGACAGGCGCTCGCGTGGCCGGTCTGCGGGCGGCCATTCCCGGATCGTTGGAGTCACGCAGACACTGTGGGGTGGGGGCTCACCGCGAGATCAAGTCGGCTGGATCCGCATGAGGTTGGATGGACGGTCGGCGACAACGCAGAACGGATATATAACGTACTGACAAACGTTTCGAGCGTCTTATCTAATCCATATTCAACCCGGGCGACCGTTCATCGCCGCGCGTCACCGTTTGAAACTGGCCTGACTCTTCGTCTCCGGAGCGCGCCTTTCGAGCGAAGCGGGCACAGCGGGCGGAGGAGACGAAGAGTCAGATCACCCTGCTGCCCCGTGACACTTCTTGTACTTCTTCCCACTCCCGCACGGACAGGGATCGTTCCGCCCGACGTCTTCGAAGTCCGCATCGAATCCGGCTGACACGGGAGCCCGGCCCGCGCCGAGTCCCACGATCTCGGGCGCTTCGGCCGCGGCGGACGACGACCCGATCCCGGTTGGCGACTTCGGCGCCGTGTCCATCGCCGTTGCTGCGACACCCGTGGCCGCCATCGAGGGAGCCGGCTGGCGTCGGGACACGGGGGCCGGCTGATTGGGCCCCACTCCCGTCCCGATAACGTCCGACGGTCCGCTCATTGACGTGACGCGCGGAGCTCGCAGGACCGGCCGTGCTTCGAGCTGGGCCCGGAAAAGCAGACTCGCCACGCTGCGCCGGATGTCTGCCATCAGGTCCACGAAGGACTCGTAGGCCTCCTTCTTGTACTCGACGAGCGGATCGCGCTGTCCGTAGGACCGGTAGTGGATCGAGGTCCGCAGGTGGTCCAAGTCGTACAGGTGGTCCTTCCACTTTTCGTCGATCACCGACAGCACCACGAAGCTCAGCACCCGCTCCCAGCTGTCACCGAAGCTGTCCAGCTTCTGGTGATACGCCTCGTGCGCGTGGTCTACGATCGCCTTTTCGAGTGCCTCAGTGTCCGGCCACGGATACTCCGCCGCGCTAACGCCATCCTGGTTGAGGAAGGACGCGACGAGGAAGTAGTCCAGCAGCAACCGCTCGCGCAGCGCCTTGAGGTCCCAGTCATCGGCGTGGCTGCCGGGCTCTACGAGACGGGCGAATTCGATGCGGAGCGACCGCTCGATCATGTCCCACGTCTCGCCCTTCAGATCCTCGCCACCTTCGAGCGCGAACAGTCGGAGATCATAGATCACCTCGCGCTGCTGGTTCATCACATCGTCGTACTCGAGGAGTCGCTTCCGGGCCTCGAAGTTCTGGAGCTCGACGCGCCGCTGGGCTCGCTCGATCGACTTGGTCATCCACGGGTGCGTGATGACTTCGCCTTCCTCGGCCCCCAGCCGGTCCATCACCCGCGCGACGCGGTCGGTCCCGAACAGCCGCATCAGATCGTCTTCGAGCGACAGGAAGAAGCTGCTCGATCCCGGATCTCCCTGGCGACCGGCCCGTCCTCTCAACTGGCGATCGATGCGCCTCGATTCGTGCCGCTCGGTCCCGAGAATCTGGAGCCCACACGGGGGATCCCCGTAGCACCCGAGCGTCGTGACCTGGTCCTGGGTCAGGTCCGCGGATTCGCCAACCTGTCCAAACGCCGGGATGTTCGACTCGATGCCGCATACCCCGCACTTGACCACGCCGGCGCCGAGTTTGATGTCGGTTCCGCGACCGGCCATGTTCGTAGCGATCGTGATCGCGCCTGGCTGACCGGCGAGGGACACGATCTCCGCTTCCCTCTCGTGCTGCTTCGCGTTCAATACCTCGTGCGCCAGTCCACGCCGCTTCAGCATCCGGGCAAGCGTTTCCGACACGTCGACGCTCGTCGTACCGACGAGGATCGGCAGCCCACGCAGGTGCATCCGCTCGATCTCGTCGAGCAGCGCCGCGTACTTCTCCCGCTTGGTCCGGTACAACAAGTCTTCCCCGTCCATCCGCCGGATCGGGCGATTGGTCGGAATCACGACCACTTCGAGTCCGTAGATTTCGTGAAATTCGGCCTCTTCCGTTTCCGCCGTACCGGTCATTCCTGCCAGCTTCGAGTACATCCGGAAGTAGTTCTGAATCGTGATCGTCGCGAGCGTCTGTGTCTCGCCACGTACGCTGACGCCTTCCTTCGCTTCCACGGCCTGGTGCAACCCGTCGCTCCACCGTCGTCCGGTCATCTTCCGGCCTGTGAACTCATCGACGATGATCACTTCGCCGCCCTCGACCACGTACTCCACGTCTTTCTCGTACAGCGCGTGGCCCTTCACGAGCTGATGGATGATGTGGAGCCGCTCTGACTTCTCGGCGTAGTCGCGTTCCAGCTGCTGAATCTGATCTCGTTTGTCGTCCGGGCTGAGCTTCTCGTTGTCCTCGACCTTCTTGACCGACTCGGAAATGTCCGGGACGACGAACGCCTCCGGGTCGCCGGGGCTGAGGAGGTCCTGCCCCTTCTCGCTGATCTGGATCGTATGACCCTTCTCATCAGTCGTGAACAGGAGCAACTCGTCCACCTCGGCCATCGCCTTGTCGCGCATCAGGGCCGCCTCCGACCGCTGCACGAGCTGCTTAACCCCGGTTTCGTTGAGCAGCTTCATCAGGCGCTTATTCTTCGGAGCTCCGCGCTGTGCGGCCAGGAGTTGCTTGCCGGTCTGGAACTCGCTCGCCTCCTCCGCCTCCTCCTCCATCGCCTTGAGGCCCTTCTCGGCCTCCCCCACGAGTTCGTTGACGATTTGCCCCTGCTTTCGCACCAGGCTCGCGACCTGGGCGTTGTGCTTCTTGTAGATCTGTTGATCGTCCGCCTTGCCGACCGGGCCCGAGATGATGAGCGGCGTCCGGGCCTCGTCCACCAGCACCGAGTCCACTTCGTCGATGATCGTGTAGTTGTGGCCTCGCTGGACCCGGTCCTCCACCCTGACGACCATGTTGTCGCGCAGGTAGTCGAACCCGAATTCGTTGTTCGTCCCGTAGGTGATGTCGCACCGATACGCGGCGCGGCGTTCCTCGCTCCCGGGCCGTGTGTCGTCCAGGCAGCCTACCGTGAGTCCGAGCCAGGTGAACACCGCTCCCATCCACTGCGAGTCACGGCGGGACAGGTAGTCGTTCACGGTGACGAGGTGCGATCCGCGCCCCGGAAGAGCGTTCAGATACAGCGGAAGCGTGGCGACGAGCGTCTTACCCTCACCGGTGGCCATCTCCGCGATCTTGCCCTGGTGGAGCACGATGCCACCGATCAGCTGCACGTCGTACGGTACCATGTCCCACGTCATCGTGCGGCCGGTGACCACGATCTCCGAACCGAGCATGCGCCGGCACGCCTCTCTGACCGTGGCGAACGCCTCGGGCAGGATCTCCTCCAGCACCCCTTCGGTGGTCTCCTGCAGCTCCTCTTCGGCCTCGCCGAGCCGGGCAGTCAGGGCCTCTCTGCGGACCGGGTCCTCCGACCGACGCCGCTCGTCCCGAATGCGCTCGATTTCTTCTTCCAGCTCGTGCGTTCGCTCGTGGATCAGCTCGCGGAACCGCGGCGTCTGAGCCTTGAGGTCATCCTCCGACACCCCGGCCAGCCGCTCCTCGTGCAGCTTGATCTCGTCCACGATCGGCTGCAGACGCTTCATTTCGCGCTCGAAGCGCGTTCCCATCACCCGGTTGACCAGAGTCTTCAGCATCCGTCAGTCGCATCCTTCTCAAGGCCGGTCGGTTTCATCGACGCACTTTCGACCGCGCCGACTCCCCTATCGGACCAGATTTCTTCCAGTCGTTCCCGAATCGTCCCGGGAACGAGATATCGTACGGAGCGCCCCGTCGAGAGTCTGTCACGTACGCGCGTGCTCGATACGTCTACGCGCGTTACCGGCGCCGCCACAAACGGGTAGCGCGGGTCCTCGCGCGGGAGTTCTCCATTTCTCGGCATTACTGCCAACTCGGCCAGCTCCAGAATCTTCTCCGGATCGCGCCAGCTGTCGAAACTGCGATACTGATCGACGCCGATCACCAGTACGAGTTCGTCCGGGTCCCAGCGCCTTCGGATCTCCTGCAGCGTATCCACCGTCCATGAAGGGCCCGGACGATGGAACTCGACATCGCTGACCTCGATCCTCGGATCGTCATCGAATACGGCCCGCGCGAGTTCCAGCCGCTGTTCCGCGTCGAGGACGGCATCGCGGTGCGGCGGTCGCGCCGATGGGACGATCAACAGCAGATCCAGGTCCAACGCCTCGATCACGTCCTGGGCCACCACCAGGTGGCCGACATGCGGCGGGTCGAATGCACCGCCGAAGACTCCGATCCGCCGGCCACTCATTCGGTGCCGGAACCGACTTCCTTCTCGATCAGGCCGGCTTCCTTGCTATCCGGATACAATTCCAGCAATCGAGCCTCGATCTGTTCGGCCTCACGCCGGAATCCAACGTACCTGTAAGAGTTGGACAACAGCCCCAGCACCTCCGGCTCGACGCTCGAGCCCGGATAGTTCAAGAGCACCGACTCAAGGTAGATGATCGACGATTCGTACATTCGGCGACTGAAGTACCATTTGCCGATGGATAGTTCCTTCGCTGCGAGCTTCTGACTCGCCTCCTCGCTCACGGAGCGAGCTTCGGTTACCACCGGACTCCGGGGGTAGAATTCGACCAACCGCGCACATTCCTCGATCGCTTTGCGCGTGAAGTCCTGGTCGCGCGGAATACTGGGAGACATGGCCCAGTAAGAGCGACAGATCCCGTATTGTGCGTCATCTGCCAGGGAGCTGTTCGGTCTCGTCGTCACGAGCTGTCGGAACTCATTCGCCGCCAGAAGCTCCTGATCGGACTCGAGGTACGACTCGGCGAGCAACAGCCGCGCACTGTCGGCCGTCGGGTCGAGCGGATCGCGAAACAGGTGGTCCCTGAAGCCGCGAATCGCCTTCGAATACTGGCCGTCTTCGTAGCGCTCGGCAGACCAGTCATACCGCTGGCGCGGTGTGGAGTCCGGCGGTGGCATGCTTGGGCTGCACGCCACCAGAAGCGCCAGCGATGCGACCGTCACGAGGCCCGCACCAAACCGTGAGTCTCTGTCCCGCCGTCCCATTCCCGTTCCTTCCGTCCCTCTCATCTATCGCACCCCGAACCGGATCTCACGAATTCTCTCCTCCGCGAGACGAACCAGCGGACCGGTTCGTACCGGATTCAACTCGAGAACCGCCAGGAAGTCCGCTTCCGCTCCCGGCAGGTCGCCGACCTGCAATCGGATCTCACCGCGGTTGTAATGGGCCTTGTCGAGCAAATTACGAGGCACTCCCTGGTCGATCAGTCGATCGAGTTTGTCCGCTGCATCCCCGGGTCTGCCCTGCGCCCGGTCCGCCATCGCCACTTCGTACAGACAGGACCCATACTCCCAGGTCGTCTCCGAACGAGTCCTCCGGCTCGCCGTCTCCAGGTAGCGTTCGTAGTACCCGAGCGCCTCCCTGCAGCCGCCGACCTCCTGGAATGCCCGCGCCGTCTCCAGGACTGCCGCCGCGGGGGGCTCGTCCCCTTCGAGCACTGCCAGGTAAAGGGGGATGGCACGATTCCAGTCGCTGAGCTCGGCGTAGTACGTGGCCAGCGGATAGCGCAGGTCTTCCGGCACCATCCCGATCCCCAGCGAGAGCACCGGCTCCATTGCACGTGCCATGTTGTCGGGCGAGCCCCGCTCAGCAGCTACCCGCGCGGCTTCCGACAGTTCAGCCGCGACTTGAAACTGGAACTCGGACCCGGATTCGAGCAGCGGCCGCAGGTACTCGAGCGACGCATCGACATCTCCCGTGGCTGCGTATGCGTGACCGAGCCGGAGCAGGATTTCGGGCTCCTGCCCGAGTTGGCGCAGAGCGAGTTTGTACTCCGCGACGGCCGCTTCCGCTTGTCCTGCCGCGAGCAATTGATCGCCCCGATGGACGGCCGTCTCCTGCCCTCCACCGCCGCAGCCGGCGGCGATCAGCAAGACCGACCCGGCAACCAGGCACCGCGCAGCGGCGACACGCCGCTGCATCTCAGGCCTGCGCCGCTTCACCCGACGGTGCCGTGGCGACTGTTCCGTGGCTGAACAGTCCGTACTTGATTATGCACCAGAGCGCGCGAAATCCATCTTTCCAACCGATCTTCTTCCCCTCTGCATACGTGCGTCCACTGTACGAGATCCCTACTTCATATACGCTCCAGCCGCCCCTCGCGACTTTGGCCGTCAGTTCGGGCTCGACGCCGAACCCCCGCTCCTGGATGCTCAGGCCCTGGAGCACTTCCCGCCGGAAACACTTATAGCAGGTCTCCATGTCGGTGAGGTTCAGATTCGTCACCATATTGGACAGAATCGTGAGAAACCGGTTCCCCACGTAGTGCCAGAAGTACAGAACCCGATGTGGCTCTCCTCCCATGAACCGGGAGCCGAACACCACGTCGGCCTTCCCCTCCAGAATCGGGCGCAGGAGCTTATGGTACTCGTTCGGATCGTACTCGAGATCTGCATCCTGGACGATGACGATGTCGCCCGAGGCTGCCTCGAACCCTGTCCTCAGCGCGGCGCCCTTACCTCGATTGGCCTCGTGGACAATCAGACGGTTGATGCGACCGTCTTCCTTCAGTCGTTCGAGGATCTCCAGTGACCTGTCGGTAGATCCGTCGTCTACAGCGACGAGTTCGATCTTCAGCGACACTTCGTTGACGAGATTCACGACCTGCTCGATCGTCGCGCTCTCGTTGTACACCGGTATCACGACCGAGAGCTGCCGGGCGCCCTCCGGAATCGACCGGGTCACCCTGCGACCTCTTCGGGCTCGCTGTCATTCGTGAGGACCGGCGGAACCGGCAGCGCTCCATGCGAATGGAGCCGCTTGAAATAGTCGACCGTTGTGACCAGCCCTTCCGACAGCGAAATCAACGGCTCCCAACCGAGAAATTCGATCGCGCGGGAGATATCCGGCTGCCGGACCTTCGGGTCATCCGTCGGGAGCGGCAGGTGCCGGATTCCCGCATCGGAGCCAAGCAGGTCGAGGACCAACTCCGCCAGTTCGAGGATTGTGAATTCTACTGGATTCCCGATGTTCACCGGACCCACGTGATCGCCGAGGAACATGCGATAGATCCCCTCGACCTCGTCAGTCACGTAGCAGAAGCTCCGTGACTGACGGCCGTCGCCATACACGGTCAGGGGCCGGTCGAGCAGGCCCTGGACGATGAAGTTCGACACCACTCGCCCGTCGAAAGGACGCATGCGCGGGCCGTAGGTGTTGAAGATCCGTACGATGCGCGTGTCGAGCCCGTGGTAACGGTGGTACGCCATCGTGATCGCCTCGGCGAAGCGCTTCGCCTCGTCGTACACACCGCGCGGACCGATCGGATTTACGTTACCCCAGTAGCTCTCCGGTTGCGGATGAACCAGCGGATCTCCGTACACCTCCGAAGTCGACGCCAGGAGAAAACGCGCGTCCCTGGAACGTGCAAGACCGAGTGCGTTGTGAGTCCCCAGGCTTCCGACTTTGAGCGTCTGAATCGGCAATTCGAGATAGTCGACCGGACTGGCTGGAGACGCGAAATGCAGAACCCCGTCCAGCTCTCCCTTTACACCGATGAATGTCGTTACGTCGTGCCTGACGAACTCGAACCGCGGCTCGTTCTCCAGGTGCGCGATGTTGTCCATGCTTCCCGTGATCAGGTTGTCCATCCCGATAACAGAATGCCCGTCGGCGAGAAACCGATCCGTGAGGTGAGATCCGAGAAAGCCGGCCGCGCCGGTGATCAGGACTCTCATCCGACTTGCTCCCGTCCGACGGAGTAGTACTCGAAGCCATTGCTGCGCATGCGCGACGGCTCGAACAGGTTGCGCCCGTCGAACAGGATCTTCTGCTTCATGGCACCCGCGATTCGACTCCAGTCCGGGCGCCTGTATTGCAGCCACTCCGTCACGATGATCAGCGCGTCCGCGTCCCGACAGGCCTCGTACTCGTCGTCCGCGAAATCCACCCGGTCCCCGAGATGGAGTTTGCGGGCCACGTCCTGCGCGACCGGGTCGTGTGCAATGACCGAGCCCCCCGCCTCGAGCAGTGCGTCGATCAACGTGAGCGCCGGGGCCTCGCGCATGTCATCGGTTTCCGGCTTGAACGCCAGTCCCCAGACCGCGAAGCGCATACCCGACAGATCATCACCGAATCGTTCCTTCACCTTCCTGCCAAGCACGAATTTCTGGCGTTCATTCGCTTCGTGGACTTCACGCAGGATCGACAGATCCACGCCGAACTCCTCGCCCGTCAGAATCAGTGCCCGGACGTCCTTCGGGAAGCAACTGCCCCCGTATCCAGCGCCGGCGTACAGAAATGAGCGCCCGATCCGCGGATCGCTTCCGATTCCCTTCCGGACCAGGGTCACGTCCGCCCCGGAAGCCTCACACAGCGCGGCGAGTTGATTCATGAAGCTGATGCGGGCTGCCAGCATCGCGTTCGCGGCATACTTCGTAAGCTCGGCCGACGAGATGTCCATGAAAATCAGCGGATTTCCGCTTCGGACGAACGGCCCGAACAGTTCCTCGAGTGACGAGCGGGGGGCGTCGGACTCGATCCCGCACACCACCCTGTCCGGCCGCATGAAGTCGTCGATCGCCGCGCCTTCCTTGAGGAATTCCGGATTCGAGCATACGTGGAACTGCCTGTCCGTGTGGCGCTCGATTTCGGCCCGAACCTTCCGGGCGGTCCGTACGGGCACTGTGCTCTTCGTAATGACGATCGTGTCCTCCGCCATGTTCCGGCCGATTGTTCCCGCCACGCTCAGTACGTGCTGCAGGTCAGCCGAGCCATCTTCGCCCGGAGGTGTCCCGACCGCGATGAAGATCACCTGGCCGTGCCGGGCTGCCTGGTTCACGTCGGTCGTGAACTGCAGTCGCCCCTCTCCAAGATTCCGCGCGATGAGTCGGTCGAGGCCCGGTTCATAAATCGGAATCTGCCCCTCGTTGAGCAGCCTGATCTTGGATTCGTCAATGTCCGCGCAGACGACCCGGTTTCCTGTCTCGGCAAGACACGCGCCGACCACGAGCCCAACATATCCACTACCAATGACCGTGACGTCCATCAACCGATTCCCCCCTCACCGAACTCGGTATTGCCTCTCTCCCAGCGACGTGCGGTCCAGCGATAGACTTCACGCACGGATGTCTCTATCGAGCGCTGCGGAACCCAGTCAATATCCGTCCTCAGACGCGACGCGTCTCCCTGGATGCAGGCCACCTCATTTTCGCGCAGGCGTGACGACTCCACGTGAATCTCCGGCTTGATCCCGGCCTCGTCGAGAATCCAATCGAGGATCTGTCGGATCTTGACCGGCCTGCCTGACGCCACGTTGTAGGCAGCCTTCGGGTTCTCCAGCTGCATCACCCGGCGAAGCGCTTCGACTCCGTCTCTAACATCCGTGAAATCCCGCTCGACGTTCAGGTTGCCGACCAGCATTTCGCCCCTTCCGTCCCCGGATACGATCTCGGACACCTGGGCGCAGAAGTCCGGTACGACGAAATTCGGTGCCTGGCCGGGTCCGACGAGGTTGAAGCTTCGCAGCACGAGGATCCTCAGACCATGAGCCCGGCGATAGGTGTGAGCAGCAAGTTCCTGCGCAGCTTTCGAAAGGCCGTATTGAGACACCGGCCGCAGGGGCATTTCCTCCGACAGAGGCACGCCGTCTCGTGCAGCGTCTCCGTATGCGTCCCCGCTTCCCATGACCAGTATCCGGGGATTGAACTCGGGTGAGTCGTCCCGCACGGACAGAACGGCCTCGAACAGGTTCACCGTCCCGCCCGCGTTCACGTTCAGCGAAAGCGCTGCGTTCTCCCGAGCGAGTGCTCCGGAGGCGAAGCCCGCGAGGTGGTAGATGTGCTCCGGTCGAACCGCAGAGATCAGTCGGACCAGAGCGTCGTGGTCCCTGATGTCTGCCGCCTTCCAGTCGATCGATGACGCCTCGTCCGGTGTGAGGGTGTCACGAACCGGTGGGAGGCTGAGGGTCGAGCCCGCTACGTCATATCCATTCGCCAACAGCTCGGCGACGAGATGCTCGCCTACGAAGCCATCGGCACCGGTGACGAGGACCTTCATGCGCGGATTCTCCGATCGGGTTCAGAACCGCCGGAAGCGCCGGGATCGACTGTTGAGATCCCAGGTCCGGACGACCGACATAAGAAAGGCCCCGCCTTGACGGCAGAGCCTTCCCGGCGCCGAGCCTCAACATCTCTGACGCCGTGAAATCGAGTCCCGGGCGTCAGGACGCCTTCTGGACCTTGCCGGCCTTTAGACACCGAGTACAGATCCGAACCCGAACCGTGCGGCCGTTCTCCAGAATTCGGACCCGCTGGAGATTCGGCATGAACCTCCGCTTGGTCCGGTTATTCGCGTTGCTCACGCGATTCCCGGTAGCAGGGCCCTTGTTGCACACATAACAGAAATTCGCCATTGCTCCGTCGACTCAGTTTATTGACAGCGAGTCGGCCAGGAAGAACCCGGGTGTCGAGGGAATCGCATCCCGATTCTCCGCGTCCACCGCATCCTGGTTCACCCACTCATTCCGGATCGAATCGTTCAGCACATACACCCTGCCGAACATATTGACCCTGTCATTCCCATAGACTTCAGCACCGCGACGGATCACGTCTGGCGCAAGCAGAACAGGAAGACTGTTCTCTGCATCCAGGCCGATCGTAAATGCAGCCCGTCCGAGCCGCTGGTCTACCGTCACGAATCGGATCCAGCCTTCCTGTCCGATCGTTCCTTCAAGATCCGCGGCCATTGCCGCCGTATTGAGATCGATCGCCTCTGCGACCACTTCCTCTTCCATCACGGGCTCAACGACCGTGTCGAGCGCCGCCGACTCCAAGTTCAGCCAGTAGAAGAAGCCTGCGATCGCGGCGATCGCGAGAATCGCAAGAATCGGAGATACGCCGGAACGCCCCATCGCTGCCTGCCTTTCTCGATCCGAATGCCGGAGTTACTGACTCCGCTCGGTCAGCTCGATAATGGCCAGCTCGGCCCCGTCGCCCTTACGGGCTCCGAGCTTCAGGATCCGGGTGTAGCCACCGGGGCGCTCGCGGAACCTCGGTCCGATATCGTCGAACAACTTATGAAGCGCAACCCGGTCCCCGATATGGCGCCGCACCAGTCGCCGACTGTGCACGTCATCGGTGCCACCCAGGGTGATCAGCTTCTCGACGAACGGTCGCAGTTCTTTCGCCTTCGCCTCGGTCGTACGAATTCGCTCGTGCAGGAGCAGGCTGGTCGCCATGTTCCGCAATGTCGCCGTCCTGTGCGCCGACGTACGACTGAGCGCCCTGCCCTTCTTCCTATGCCTCATCGGAATTCCCGCTCTCCTCCTCGGCTTCCGATTCCGTCACCCAGATGCTTCCGGCGTCGTCGCGCTCGAGGTTCATGTCAAAACGGAGGCCGTTCACAGCCAGCAACTCGGCGATCTCTTCCAGTGACTTCTCGCCGAAGCTCGGGACGTTGAGAATGTCGTCCCGATTACGCGTCACGATGTCGAACAGCGTCCTGATATCCGCCTTGTCGAGATTGTTGCGCGAGCGGATCGAGATCACCTCGAATGCGTCGAGCGGCGAGCCCAGAAGCTCCTGCATCTCGGCCGGAACCGGTCGCCGTCCGGCTGCGCCTTCCGGCGCCGGCGCCACATCTCCGTTACCGCTTCCGAACTGCAGCAGATACTGGAGATGAGCCCTTCCCACCGCAGCTGCGTAGGACAACGCGTTGCCCGGATCGATGGAACCGTTCGTTTCCACCTGGATCGTGAGCTTGTCGAAGTCAGTACGCTGCCCGACCCGGGTCTCCTCAACGATGAAATTCGCTCGTGAGACCGGATTGTAGATCGAGTCCACCTGGATCAGGTCAACCGGAGCATCACTCGGACGCTCATGTTGCTCCGCGGACACGAAGCCGCGTCCCCGATTCACCCAGAACGCCAGGTTCAGCGGCCGATTCTCGGGCAGATCATCCTGCAGCGTGAACAGCAACTGCTCCGGATTGACGATCGTGACTCCGCCGGCCTGCTCGATCGAGGAGGCGCGGACCGTTCCCGCCTTCTGGATCGCGAGGTTCAACTGCGCCTCGTCAACGCCCGGGTCCAGTACGATCACGAGACGCTTCAGGTTCTGAATGACCTGGTGCACGTCCTCTACGACGCCGGGGATCGTCTGGTGTTCATGCTGCACGCCGTCAGCCCGAAAGGCCCAGATGGCCGAGCCGGGAAGTGAGGAGAGAAGCACGCGCCGCACCGAGTTACCGACGGTGTGACCGAAACCGCGCTCGAGCGGCTGGAGAACGTATTCAGCCCGTCGACCATCCTCAGAGCGATTTCGCTCCTCGATGGTGCTGGGCAGGACCAATCCGGTAAGATCTAGCATGTTTCGCGTTCCGCCTCGATTACTTGCTGTAAAGCTCGACGATCAACTGCTCCTGGACCGCCAGCGGGATGTCGGCGCGTGCCGGGCGTTCAAGCATCTGACCCGACAGTGCTTCGTAGTCCACACCGAGCCAGGACAGGGTATCCTTGCCCTTACGATCAGCGACTGCCTCGCGTACCACGGGCATGTCCTGCCCATTGGCCGCAATCGCGATCTGCTCCCCCGGAGCGACCTGGTAGCTCGGGATATCCAGAGTGGCCCCGTTCACGAGAACGTGCCGGTGTCGCACCAGCTGACGCGCCGCCTTGCGGGACGGTGCGAAGCCGAGACGATAGACGAGATTGTCGAGCCGGGACTCGAGTTGAACCAACAGGTTCTCGCCCGTGATTCCCTTGATGCGTGCCGCACGCTCGAACATGGTGCGGAACTGCCGCTCCCCGACTCCGTAAATCCGCTTGACTTTCTGCTTCTCACGGAGCTGAGTCGCGTACTCCGACTGGCGGCGCCGGCGCCGTCCGGTTCCGTGCTCGCCTGGCGGATACGCCTTGCGCTCGATCGCGCATTTCTCCGTAAAGCAGCGCTTCCCTTTAAGGAAGAGCTTGTCGCCTTCCCGGCGGCAAAGCCGGCAGACGGGTCCCGTGTATCGTGCCATGAACGTCCCTTTGACCTCGCTACTGTTTGCTTCGACGGTCGGCCTCCTGCCGAGCCGTCAGACGCGTCGCTTCTTGGGCGGACGACAGCCGTTGTGCGGAATCGGCGTCACGTCCCGGATCGACCGGATCGTGAGGCCGGCGCTCTGCAGCGCCTGGATCGCGGACTCCCGACCTGAGCCAGGGCCCTGTACGCGCACATGGACGCGCTTCATGCCCATTGAAGCCGCTTCGCGGCCCACCTGTTCAGCCGCGATCGTCGCGGCGAACGGCGTGGACTTCTTCGATCCCTTGAAGCCGGCCTTGCCGGCGCTGGCCCACGCCACGGTACCGCCTTCGGTATCCGTGATCGTGATGATCGTATTGTTAAACGTGGCCTTGATATGGGCCACGCCCTCTGCGTCTACCTGGCGCTTCTTGCGCCCGCTGGTCCTAGGCTTTGCCATGACTCGATCTTCTCTCCCTTACTTCCTGGGCGCTTTCTTCTTGCCGGCCACGGCGCGCCTCGGTCCCTTGCGGGTCCGCGCATTCGTATGAGTCCTCTGGCCCCTGACCGGAAGGCCGCGCCGGTGCCGGAGGCCCCGATAGCAGCCAATGTCCATCAGCCGCTTGACGTTCATCGAGGTCTCGGTACGCAGGGCGCCCTCGACCTTGTAGCTGGCCTCGATCACCCGGCGCAGCTTGTTGACGTCTTCATCGGAAAGAGCGTTAACCCGGGTGTCCGGGTTCACGGCCGTCTCCGCAAGGATCGCCTGCGCCGTTGAGCGACCGATCCCATAGATATAGGTCAGCGCGACTTCGATTCTCTTGTCTCTGGGCAGATCGACGCCCGCGATTCTCGCCATTCCTAGCCCTGCCTCTGCTTATGCTTTGGATTACGGCTGCAGATGACCCGCACGACTCCGCGCCGCCGGACGATCTTGCAGTGCTCGCAAATCCTTTTCACGCTCGATCGGACCTTCATGGTGCCTTCCGTTTCCTTCGTTCCGTGTGCGAAACAGCCGCGCAAGATAGCGGTGCTTCGCACGAAACTCAATGACCGGTTTACTTGAACCGGTACGTAATCCGTCCCTTCGACAGGTCGTACGGCGACATTTCAACCGTGACTTGGTCGCCGGGGAGGATCCGGATGTAATTCATACGGATCTTGCCGGAAACGTGGCACGTGATTTCGTGTTCGTTCTCGAGGCGTACCCTGAACATCGCGTTCGGGAGTGCTTCGATCACTTCGCCCGCCATCTGGATCGGTTCTTCCTTCGCCAAAACTACTCCTCCTTCAGGTCCGCCGTCGCCGGTCGAACCGTGAGCACTCTCGGCCCACCGGTCGTGACCGCGACCGTATGCTCGAAATGGGCTGACAGGCTTCCATCCGCCGTCACGACTGTCCATCCGTCCGCCAGGGTCCGGATGTGACGCGCCCCGTCATTCACCATCGGCTCGATCGCGATGACGAGCCCGGGGTCCAGTACATCCCCCCGTCCACGTTTACCGAAGTTCGGGACATGCGGCTCTTCGTGCGGCTCATGGCCGACACCGTGACCGACAAGCTCCCGAACGACGCTATACCCGGCGGCTTCAACGTGCTGTTGAATCGCCGCGCCCACATCTCCGAGACGCGCGCCCGGGCGGGCTTCGGCCACTCCCAGGTCCAACGCCTCGCGCGTGACACCCAGCAGACGCTCGGCCTCAGGACTGACATCGCCGATCGGTACCGTGATCGCCGCGTCCGCGAACATCCCGTCGCGCTTCACGCCCACGTCCACGCTGATCAGATCCCCTGAGGTCACCTTCCGTGACACCGAGGGAATCCCGTGTACGACTTCTTCGTTCAAGCTCGTGCACAACGTCGCGGGGAATCCGTAGAGTCCCTTGAACGCCGGTTCGGCGCCCTCGTGATCACGAATGAACGACTCGGCCAACCGGTCGAGCTGTTCGGTCGTCATTCCGGGCTCGACCTGCGCTGCAACGAGTTCCAGCACTCCAGCAACGATCTGGCCCGCCGCCTCGATCTGCTCGATCTCCTCGACGGTCTTGAGGCGGATCAAATGCCGATTCCCGCCCGCACCCGGTCCCAGATCTCCTCAACACCTCCGAGCCCGTCCACGTCTACAACCCACGCGCCGGAAGCCCGATACCACGTGAGCACCGGCTCTGTCTGTTCACGGTAGACAACCAGCCGATGCCGCACGGTCTCGGCGCCGTCATCTCTCCGCTGAACCAGCGTGCCTCCACACACGGGACACGACTCATCGCTCTCTCCGTCAGGGGCGAGCGCGATGCCGCAGCTGGAGCACACGAGCCGAGTCGACAGCCGGTGAACGATCTCATCGTCTTCGACTGAGATATTCAGGATCGCATCGAGGCGGATCCCCAACTCTTCGAGAATCCGGCCGAGACCTTCCGCCTGGGCTACGGTCCTCGGAAACCCGTCAAGCACGAAGCCGTCGCCGGTGTCATCTCCCTGCAGCACCTCGCCAATGATCCCGAGGATCACCTCGTCTGGCACCAGCTCGCCGGCGTCCATGAAGCGCTGCGCCTCGCGGCCCATCTTCGATCCCTCCCGGCGCGCGTGCCTCAGGATATCTCCGGTCGCGAAGCGTGGGATTCCGAGGGAACGGGCTAGAATCTCTCCCTGTGTTCCCTTGCCGGCGCCCGGTGGGCCCATCAATACAATTCGCACTAGACCTCTACATGTAGCGCTGGCGGCCACGATACTTGACGCGGCCCTTCTTCATGAATCCCTCGTACTGCCGGAGGAGGAGGTGCTGCTGCATTTGCTGGACCGTGTCCAGGGCAACACCGACCACGATCAGCAGCGAGGTTCCACCGAAGAAGAAGGTCTGGATATCGAATGCGTCGAAGATCCAGAACGGAAGCAGTGCGATCGCAGCGAGGTACACAGAACCCGGCAGCGTTACCCTGGTCAGTACCTGGTCGATGTACTCGGCCGTCTGCGCCCCCGGCTTGACGCCCGGAATGAACCCGCCCTGCTTCTTCAGGTTCTCGGCGAGGTCTACCGGGTTGAAGATGATCGCCGTGTACACGTACGTGAACAGGATGATCAGGATCGCATAGCTGATGTAGTAGACAGGGGATCCGATCTGGAACAGCTGGCTCAGATCGTACAGAACTCCCTTGACTCCCGAGGTCGATACGCCCTGCCCGCCGGTGAACGAGTACAGCGTTCCCGGAATGATGATCAGCGCCTGTGCGAAGATGATCGGCATCACGCCGGCGGAGTTGATCCGGATCGGGATGAACGACTTCGTTCCCTCCCGCACTCGACCACGTCCCACGACCTTTCGCGGGATCTGGACGGGGATCTTCCTGGCAGCCATGGTCAGCGCCACGACTGCCGCGGTGATCGCGATCAGGACGAGGACCAGCAGCAGGAGCTTGAACAGGCTGATTCCGCCGGCCTGCCACAGCTCGAGGGTGTTGAATACGGCGGCCGGGAATCCCTGGAGGATCGAGAAGAAGATCAGCAGTGACATCCCGTTGCCGATCCCGCGTTCCGTGATCTGCTCACCGAGCCACATCACGAACACACCACCAGCCGTCAGGAGCAGGACGGTCACGATCCGGAAACCCCAGCCGGGCGCCACTACCACGCCGGGCTGCGACTCGAGGAAGATCGAATAGCCATAGGCCTGCATGATGCAGAGGAACACGGTCGAATAGCGTGTCCACTGCGTGATCTTGCGGCGGCCTTCCTCGCCTTCCTTCTGCAGCTTCTCGATCGCCGGGAAGGTCGCTCCGAGAACCTGGAAGATGATGCTGGCGGAGATGTACGGCATGATACCGAGGGCGAAGACCGTGGCTCTCGACAGGGCCCCGCCGGTGAACATGTCGTAGATCCCGAACAGGGTCCCCTGGAACTGGCCCGCGAGCGTCTCGAGAGCCTGGAGGTTCACCCCCGCCGTCGGGATGTGTGCACCGAATCGGTAGATCGCCAGGGCCATGAGCGTGAACAGGATCTTGTTCTTGAGCTCAGGAACCTTGAACAGATTCTGGGCGGCCTGAAGGGCCTGTGTTCTTTCGCTGGCCATGTCAGGCGATCAGCTCCGCCTGGCCACCGCCGGCTTCGATCTTTTCGCGTGCGGACGAGGAGAACGCATGAGCCCGGACAGTGATCGCCCGACCCGCGTCGCCTTCACCGAGGATCTTGACCGGCTTCTTCACAGACCTGATCAACCCGTGGCTCTTCAGCTCCTCCGGACCGATCTCGGTCTCGGCGAGTTCAGCGAGAACCGACAGGTTCACGATCTGGAATTCTTTGCGTGAGATCGGCTTGAACCCGCGTTTCGGCACGCGCCGGTACAACGGCATCTGGCCGCCCTCGAACCAGGCCGGGATCGAGACGCCGGTCCTCGACTTCTGGCCCTTGTGACCCTTGCCGGAAGTCTTGCCGTGCCCGGATCCATGACCCCGGCCGAGTCGTTTCGGCTTCTGTCTGGACCCCGGGGCCGGACTCAAATTGTCGAGTCCGATTCGCTTTTCATTCGCCATCGATCTAGTCGACCTCCTCAACCACGACCAGGTGCGAGACAACCCGGATCATCCCGCGAATCGCGGGACCGTCCTGCTTCTCGACCTCGTCCTGATGGTGTTTCAGACCCAGGGCGCGCAGCGTCGCCTGCTGTTTCCGCGGAGCATTCGACCCGCTCCTAACCTGCTTGATTCGCAGAGTATCAGCCACGCATCGCCTCCCGTACGGTCTCGACATCGATTCCGCGCTCACGCGCGATCTGCTCAGGTGTAACGAGGCTCTGCAGCCCCTGCATGGTCGCTGCAACCATGTTGAGCGGATTGTTCGATCCGAGGCTCTTCGTCAGAATATCCTGGACTCCGGCACAGTCGAGCACGGCGCGCACCGGGCCGCCCGCAATTACTCCCGTTCCGGGACCGGCCGGCTTCAGCAGCACACGGCCTGCTCCGTAGCGGCCCATCTGCTCATGCGGAATCGTGCCGCCGACGATGGGAATCTCCACCATCGAGGTGCGGGCACGTTCGAGTCCCTTGCGGATCGCCTCTGCGACTTCATTAGCCTTGCCGAGAGAGGTTCCGACTCGACCCTGTCCATCTCCGACAGCCACGAGTGCCGTGAAGGAAAATCTCCGTCCACCCTTCACAACCTTCGAGACCCGGTTGATGTGGATCACGTTCTCTTTGAGGTTGTCACCCTCGTCCCGCCGCCTGCTCTGCTTCTTCGCCATGCTCAGTGCTTTCCCTACTGCGCCGGATTCGGTCGATCAGACCGGTCCGACTGAGTCGTCATCAGGATCAGAACTCGAGACCGCCTGCGCGCGCGCCGTCCGCGAACGCCTTCACACGGCCGTGATACCGGAATCCCGCGCGGTCGAATACGACGCGCTCGATTCCTGCTTCCTTCGCTCGTTCGGCGAGAGCGAATCCGGCCCTGTACGCTGCAGCGACCTTCGCCGACATTCCCTCGGCCACTTCGCCGTCCATCGGACCCGACTGCGTGGAAAGCCCCAGCAACGTTACGCCGCGGTCGTCGTCCACGAGTTGTCCTTCCATATTCCGCAGACTGCGAAACACGACGAGCCTGGGTCGTTCGCTCGTTCCGCTCATCTTCTTGCGGACGCGGATGTGCCTGCGAGCTCTTCGCGCCCGCCGATCCGCCGATTTCGTTCCCGACATTCTTCATTCCTCCGAAACGAACCGCCCGGACCGAACTTCGATCCGAGCGCTTCCCATACACTCGGTTCAGATCAGGCGCCGGCGCCCGCGGCCTTACCGGCCTTCCGCCGGACCTGTTCTCCGCGGTAGCGAATTCCCTTGCCCTTGTAGGGCTCCGGCTTCCGGACGCGACGAATCTGTGCCGCGATCTCCCCCACCTCCTGCTTGCTGATACCTCGCACATGCAGAAGCGTGGGTGACTCGACCACCAGGTCGATTCCCGGCGGTGCTTCGAACGGCACGGGTTTACTGAATCCGACGTGCAATTCGATGTTCCTGCCCGTCTGCAGGGCCCTGTAACCAACCCCGTGAATCTCCAGCGACCGCTCGTAACCGTTGGTCACGCCCTCGACCATGTTGGCGACCAGCGTCCGCGTAAGTCCGTGCATCGACCGGTGGCGCGGCTGATCGGTGGGCCGGGTCACCAGGATCTCTCCGTCCTTCAGCTCGATGCCGAGCTCAGGATCGTATGAACCTTCGAGTGCTCCCTTAGGTCCCTTCACAGCGACGCGGCTGCCGTCGATCGTGACATCGACGCCGCTCGGCACGGGGATCGGCTGCTTTCCGACTCTCGACATTGCGATTCCGCTCCTAGTACACGGTAGCGATGACCTCGCCGCCCACACTGCGGCGTCGAGCATCGCGGTCCGTCATTACACCCTGACTGGTCGAGAGAATCGCGATTCCAAGTCCGGACCGGACCTTCGTGACCTCGCTAGCCCCGACGTACTTCCGAAGACCCGGGCGCGACACTCGTCGGATCGAACGGATCACGGGGCGCTCGTCCACGGTATACTTCAAGTACACGCGGAGAACGCCGAACGCACCATCGTCCAGGACCTTATAGCCGTGAACGAAGTGGTTCTCGGTCAAAATCCGGGCGATCTCGATCTTCTGTTTCGATACCGGCATATCGACTCTACGATGTCCGGCCGCACTGGCGTTCCGGACCCGGGTCAACATGTCGGCAATAGGATCGTTCATGCTCATCGTATTACCAGCTCGCCTTCCTGACGCCCGGGATCTCCCCGTTCAAAGCCTGCTCCCGGAAACAGATCCGGCATAGGCCGAATTTCCGGATGTAGGCGCGGGCACGACCACAGCGGTGGCAGCGGTGGACCCGCCGCGCGCTGTACTTCGGCTTCCGTTTCGCCTTCTCAACCAGAGACTTCTTCGCCATCTAACTCTCCTCTGACGCCCGACTTCCCGGTGCGTCCAATTCAGACGACAACCGGGGTCTCTTCGCGGAATGGGAATCCCATCTCCCGAAGCAGAACCAGGGCTTCGTCATCCCGATCCGTGGTGGTCACGAATGTGACATCCATACCGTGGACTCGGACGATCTCATCGTAGTCGATCTCCGGGAAGATCATCTGCTCCCGAATCCCGACCGTATAGTTGCCGCGACCATCGAAGGCCCGGCCGTTGAACCCTCGAAAATCGCGAATCCGCGGGACCGCCGTGCTGATGAAGCGGTCCAGAAATTCGTACATCCGATCGCCCCGCAGCGTCACCTTAACCCCGATCGGCATCCCGTCACGAAGGTTGAAGTTCGACACGGACTTACGGGCACGTGTCACGACGGGTCGCTGACCGGAGATCCGCGCGACCTCCTTCACGACCGAGTCCAGGAGCTTCGGATCGTCTTTGGCATCACCGAGCCCGACGTTGATTACGACCTTGTCGATCTTCGGGATCTGCATGGAATTCCCGAATCCGAACGTCTCGGCCAGCTTCGGGACCACCTGCGAATCGTAGTGCTGTCTCAGCCTTGGCTGCATCTTCTGCATTCCGCTCTATGTGTTCCGATCCAGGATCAGGCCCGGGGAATCGGGTTCCCGCTGCGTACGGAAATCCGTTCCTTCGTCCCGTCAGTATCGATACGGACCTTGAACCGTGTCGGCTCATCCGTAGTCGGATCGATCAACATCACGTTCGACGCCCTGATCGGTGCCTCGAACGTCACGATCCCGCCCTCGGGATTCGCCTGCGACGGAGCCTGGTGCCGCTTGCGCACGTTGACTCCCTCGACCACTACCTGCCGCTTGGCCGGGATGACACGCAGCACGACTCCCCTGGCACCTTTGTCGTTTCCGGACAGCACCTGCACCTGGTCGCCCCTGCGGACGTGTATCTTGTTCCGACTCATGGTGTCGCGGCTCCTCAGATCACTTCCGGGGCAAGCGATACAATCTTCATGAATCGCTTTTCCCGCAGCTCGCGGGCGACCGGTCCGAAGATCCGGGTGGCGCGCGGCTCACCGGCATCATTGATGATGACGGCTGCATTCTCATCGAAGCGGATGTACGTACCATCCGCACGTCTGTTTTCCTTCGCCGTCCGAACGATCACGGCTCTGGCGATCTCGCCCTTCTTCACAGTACCGCCGGGGATCGCGTCCTTTACGGTCACGACGACGACATCGCCAAGGCTGGCGTAGCGCCGTCCGGAACCGCCGAGCACCCGGATGCACAATGCGCGTCGGGCGCCTGAATTGTCGGCGATCCGCAGCTCGGTCTCCTGCTGGATCATCGGCTCAGCCCTCCTGCACGGGTCGCTCGAGCAGCTCGATGACCCTCCAGCGCTTCTTCTTGGACAGCGGGCGTGTCTCCTCGATCACGACCAGATCGCCCTTGCGAAACTCGTTGGCCTCGTCGTGCGCATGGTACTTCTTCTGCCGCTTCACCTGCTTGCCGTACAGCGGGTG
>Ga0114922_10000522_pt1 | contig 36795 bp, 35 predicted proteins | sample AartaG_FD_100975 | JGI IMG/M metagenome (GOLD analysis project Ga0114922, IMG submission 100975) | Deep subsurface microbial communities from Aarhus Bay to uncover new lineages of life (NeLLi) - Aarhus_00045 metaG | ecosystem: Environmental > Aquatic > Marine > Oceanic > Sediment | place... | reverse complement strand
TATTCTACTTTAGTTAAAGATGAATCAATGCTTATTTTACGTGTTGAAGACTCGATAATAGAAGGAGCTGTAAATATTTTACAAAAAACAGGATTTACTATAGTAGAACGGTAGATTTAATTACTATTTCTTAATTAACTCGTCCCATTTTATTCCCAATTAATTTGATATTTTAATCGAATAATAAAACTTAAGAATTTTACGTAATTTAAAGGTATACAGTTAAATTATTATCAAAGAGGTAAGAAATATGAGTATTAAGTTTACAGAAGAACAAGAGATGATACGTGAATCCGTAAGAGAATTTGCTCAGAACAAAATTACGCCAATAGCACTTCAAATGGAAGAAACTAAGGAAATTCCTAGAGATGTTATCAAAGGAATGGCAGAATTAGGACTTATGACATGTACTGCAGATGAAAAGTATGGTGGTCCGGGTTTAGATGCTGTGAGTGCTGGTGTCATTGCAGAAGAATTAGCAAAAGCAGATTGCACTGGTTCTACATGTGTATATTATTTGGTTCCGGCATCCTGGGGTTTTCTTTTGAATAAATATGGAACAGAAGAAGCAAAGCAAGAAATTTTTCCAAAAAATGTCTCAGGAGAATGGTTCCTTGGAATAGCTACAACTGAAAGTGATGCTGGTTCTGATGTAGGAGGTACTAAGACAACAATAAAACCAGATGGTGATGGTTTTGTTGTGAATGGTGAAAAAATGTATATTAGTGGAGTAAGGGAGGCAGCAACACATGGGGGCGGACATATCACAATTGCCCATCAAACACCTGAGCGTGGGACAAGAGGTATGACTACATTTTATTTACCATTAACAGCTGAAGGAATTACCCCTACTTATATAAACGATTTAGGTAGAGAGGGGATTTCATGTGGTGGTTTCGCTATAGATAATGTAAAAATCCCTAAACATTATATATTAGGAGAAGAAAACAAAGGATTTTATATACTTCATGAAGGATATGAATATGCAAGGGCATTAATTTCTGTTATTTGTGCATCCGCCGGCTTGAAATCGCTGGAAAACGGAATTAATTATATTAAAGAAAGAAAATCATTTGGAAAACCTTTAGCACAATATCAAGAAATAAACTTTAGACTATCTGAACATTATACAAAATTGAATATGCTTAGGGATTTGGGTTATAAAGCTTTAAAAACTATTGATTTAGAACAAGAAGGCAAGGTAAGTAGATTCGAGACAAGCAATATTGTGGCTCAAGCAAAAATGTTCTGCTCAGATTGGGCTTGTGAGGCTATAAATGATGTCATGCAATGGCAAGGTGCTTTTGGATATTCACGAGAATGCCCTGATCAAGCTGCATGGAGAGCTGTTAGATCATTCTCACTTGCAGAAGGAACTAAAGAAGTAATGAAAATGATTGTAGCAAGAGAACTACTTGGTAAGAAACAATATTAAAATTTTTTTATATTTTTTATTTTTCCATTCTTAATAAGTTTCATAAAGAAATTGAGTCACTCGGAAATAACCTTAATCATAAAATAAAAAAAAGATTTAGTTAATGAGCTTCTATTTCAATTTTCTCAGTTAAAAAATCATTTATCATAATACTTACTCTTTCTGGATATGGTTGGAAGAGAAAATGAGCTGTTTTATCCAACATTATCATTTTTGCACCAGGGATTCTTTTTGCTAATATTTCAGCATTTTTTGGCGGGACTAAAACATCCTCTGTCCCATGAAGTATTAAAGTAGGAGCCTCAATCTTTTTAAGTCTCATGGCTGTGCTAAATCCCATTTCTGCGCTTACTTGGCGTTGATATGAATCTAGCGAGATTGGAATTTTAAGTATTCGCTGTTTATATGACTCTATGAAATCTGGATTATTTTTAAAGAAATCATCTGTAAAGCAGAGGGACAATATTTCATTAACTAATTCTTCTGGTGTCATTTTTCTAGGGGTCATCATCATTTGTATGATTTCATTAGAAGGATATACTTGTTTAGATCCTCCGCAATGAGTACAACAAAGTACTAGCTTTTCAACTCTCTCAGGATAATTAAGCGCTATTTCCTGAGCAATCATTCCACCCATTGAAACTCCAAGTACATGAGCTTTTTCTATATTTAAAGCATTCATTAGCCCTACAGTATCATCAGCAAACATTTTTATCGAATAATCCATTACAGATTTATCAGTCCGCCCGGATCCTCTATTATCAAAAATAATAGTTTTAAAATATTTTGATGGTGCTTCTATTTGTTCTGGAATCCACCAGTTAACATCACAGGGAGATCCTGATATCATGACATACGGAAAACCCTCTCCATGAATTTCATAATATATATTAATATCATTTACTTTTATTGTAGGCAAGTAAAAACCACTTCAATTTGGAATTATTTTTATGCAAATTTCGGATTAATAGTATATTTCTAAGATTATTTATTATTTAATTTTTCGGGATTTGGTATTTCATATTGGAATTATGAAAAAACAATAATAATTAACTTTTTTTTTGATTTTTAATATCCTTATTTAACTCTTAAAAGATTAATTGTGAAACTATGAAATTTATAGTGTGTGTAAAACAGGTACCAGATACAACTGAGGTTAAAATCGATCCTGAAACGAACACCTTGATAAGAGAGGGTGTCCCTAGCATTCTGAATCCATTCGATCAGTTTGCGCTTGAAGAAGCTATTAAGATCAGACAAGAAGGAGATGAAATTATTGTTGTTTCAATGGGACCACCTCAAGCTAAAAAAGCTTTATTGAAATGTCTTGCATTAGGAGCAGATAGAGCTGTTTTGCTTAGTGACAGAGCTTTTGCTGGTGCTGATACATGGGCAACATCGTTTACTTTAACTCAGTGTATCAAGAAAATTGGTGATTTCAATATTATTTTTTGTGGTTTACAAGCCATTGATGGAGACACTGCTCAAGTAGGACCTGAAATTGCTGCTCAACTAGGGATCCCTCAGATAACTTATGTTGAAAGTGTTGAAAAATTAGAAGGAAAAAAATTGATCGCAAAAGTTCAAACCGATGATGGATACAAAATTGTAGAAACAAGACTCCCAGTACTCATAACTGGAATAACTCCGTCCTCATTTGAGCCAACAAATCCTCCTATGATGAGTATAATGAAAGCAAATAAAAAACCATTTTCTACATGGGATGCTGACGAACTTGGGGGTAGTAAAGATAATTATGGATTGAATGGGTCATTAACAGAAGTTATTAAAGTTTACTCGCCTCCGGCAAGGGAGCAAGGAGTCATTATTGATGAGGAAACAGCTGAAGCTGCGGTCCAAAAATTAATCGATTTATTATCAAAAGATAAGGTGATTTAAACTGATAAACGTAGATAAAGAAAAATGTACTGGATGTGGACTGTGCGAAAAAGCATGCCCATTTGGAGCAATAACAATCGTGGATAAAATCGCAGTAATAGGAGATGAATGTACTCTTTGTGGTGCTTGTGTTGATATATGCAATGTGGAAGCAATAACTATCCAACGGAAAAAAATTGAAGATGTTGATTTATCACAATATCAAGATGTCTGGATTGTTGCGGAAATAAAAGATAATAAAGTAAGAAATGTATCTTTTGAATTGCTAGGTAAGGCTAAAGAGCTTGCTAATGAATTAAAGCAAAAACCATGTGTCTTACTTTTAGGAGATAATGTAAAAAGATTCTCTCAAGATTTTTCAAACCGCGGTGCCAATAGAATATATGTTGCAGAACATGAAGCTCTTAAAGATTATTACACTGAAACTTATTCTTCTGTTATCACGGGTATAATCTCAAAATACAAACCAAATATTGTATTATATCCCGCAACAATAAATGGAAGGGATCTAGCACCAAGGGTGGCTGCTACTCTTGAATTAGGACTTACTGCTGATTGTACTGGCTTATCTATACGAGAGGGATTATTATTACAAACAAGACCTGCATTTGGCGGAAATATTATGGCAGATATTATATGTCCTGCAACACGCCCACAAATGGCAACAGTTAGACCTAATGTTATGGAAATGGCGCCAATCCAAGGCAATAATAATGCAGAAATCATAGAAGTACCTGTAAAAGTAGATCTCCAAAGTTTGAAGGTAAAAACTAAAGAAATTATCAGTGGAGCTGCTTTTGAATGTGGTATTCCAGTTTGCGAAGCAGATGCAATTGTATCTGGAGGAAGAGGTGTTGGGAGTAAGGAGAATTTTAAATTAATTGAAGATTTAGCTGTTGTTTTAAATGCTGCAGTAGGAGCAAGCAGAGCAGCAGTAGATTTAGGTTGGATTCCAAAATCACAACAAGTTGGACAAAGTGGAAATACCGTTTCTCCGAAGATTTATATCGCATGTGGAATCTCAGGAACGATCCAACATTTAGTTGGAATGAAAACTAGTGATATAATTATTGCGATAAATAAAGATCCTGAAGCTTCGATATTTAGCGTAGCTAATTATGGTATTATTGGAGATCTTTGTGAAGTTTTGCCTCTATTAACTAAGGCTTTAGAGAAAAAGTTAAGTGAAAATTAAATTTACAAAAGATTCTTCAAGAAAAATATTTATTAGACCAAAAAGAATTTTAAGTTACATATAGAAAAAGAGTTTCTAGTCAGCATATATTTTGGAGGTGGTTTAGATGGCATATACACAAGCTCCTCATCTAACTGATAAAGAAATAGATGATTTTCTGAAAAAAGCTCCGACGGCAAGAATATGCAGTATCAATGAAGAAGGTACCATACATGCAGTTCCTGTTTGGTTTAAGTATGAAAATAGACAATTTATTATATGGACACCAGAAAAAAGTCGTAAAATTAGAAATATTGTGAGAAACAACAATGTAACATTATCAATTGATGAAGGGAGTCCATCCACTAGGGGGGTTATAGTTTATGGTAAAGCTGAAGTAGATTACAGAGAATGGAATACAGAAGCTATTAATAAACTTGAAAAATACATGTCTAGAGAAGAAGCCGAAAAGGCTTGGCAAATTATGAATGAGTGGGCGAAATGGGTGAAAATTACTGTTAATCCAGAACGAATGGCATCGTTTGATTATGATAAAGATGATAAATGGCAAGAACTGCTAACTAAAATGGGATGGAAGTAAAAAGTACTATAATTTTAAATATTTTGAAATAATTAAAATGCTTAATTGCACTCATTTAAAACCTAAGTGTTGAACATGTCTATTCCCTATCACAAGTTCGGTCAGATAACCATTGCGAAAGTAAGCAACTCTGATGAATTAAAGCAGTTATTGATTGACCCGTGGCTCGAATCTGAGACCATCATTATCAAACCGAACTGGGTGTCAGCCGAACCGGCCGCTTTCATCGACTCCAAAACTTTGAGAATGATATTGGAGACACTTGACTCCCACATCGTGGTCACGGAGTCACATACACACTCATTTAACCTTCTTGAGGAAGGGATGAGCTTCACCATCGGAGATAAGGATATCAATTGGAAGTGGTTCACAAAGGATGACGGTTGGAACTGGCTCATCGAAAACCCAGACTGGGACTGGTTCAAGAAAAGCGGGTACTGGGACAAGCTCAAGAAAGTGGACAAAGTCTTTTTAGATGAATATGGTTTCACTGATCTCTTCAAGGAGTTTGACGTCAGTTACATTAATGTAACCGATGAAGTCTGGAATGGAAGGATAGCAGAACCAACTGAAGTAAAGAGGTTAGTTGAGTCACGTTTTAGCCCGGTCCAAGTAGATAAGCTCTATGGTATTGTACCAAAAAAACTTTACGACCTGTGTGGATCAACGTTCATCAGTTTTGCCAAGCTGAAGCACTACGCCTCCTTTACTATAAAGAACATTTTTGGAATGATACCTGATCCAATGAGGCCTTGGTGGCATGGTCTAAATAATTCGAGAATTGCTACAAGCATAATCGATATCAACAAGATATACCATTCTCTCTTCAATGTTTACGGGATATGTGAAGCATTGAACGCCACAGCTTTCCCTCACCCAGAAGGTAAGTTCGAAGATTTATTCATGGGTAAGTATAACATTATAGAGGAATTGGGGGTTGTGACCTTTGGTAGACATCTTGTATCCCTTGACGCTATCATCCTTAACCTTACTGATCAATGGATAAAGCAGGTTACAGAGATAAATAAGGTACCGATTGACATGGCCCAGGAGGAGTTCGGAGCCTACGATAGGGGGTTACTCAAAGAATCAAAATTGAAGGTGGGGAACTGGTTATCACCCTAATTATCCTTATAACGACCTGTAGTACTTTTAATTTTATATGATTGATAAGTCTTATATTGTTGTTTCTCAAAATTTTAAAAAAGATCATCATCAAGATCTTCATTCCCTTCGGGGAATCTTCCGAATTCTTGTATAAATTGTTGGAGTAATTCACTCTCTCTCTTTGTGTACATCGGATCTTCATCATAATTAAAATAACAAGCTTTTGAATTTGTTGACAACTGTTCTTCCAATGCTAAACGCAAATTAGCAGTTCCTTGTATAAAGATTATCTCTTGATTTTCATTTAAGACTTGAATCGCACCTTCAGTATTAGGGACATTTTGAATATTCTCATTATTTAATTCTAACCATTTTTGAGGTGGAAGCACTACTGGTGAGATTTCAAAACGTAAATCGCATCTTAAGCATCGATTTGCCTCTTCTAAGGCTAATGCTTCACTAAAACCTAATTCAATTTCATTAAAACTGCTCTGACGATCTTCTAATGTTAAAAGTGGCATTTGAATACGTTGTTTATCATAAAAAGCTTCATCACGTCCTAGGTCTGGATTAGGAACATCTGACTCGATAAGTACATCTTCAATTTCACCATTCCCTCCCAAGTATTTATCAATTGAAGAAGCGGCTCTTCGTCCCATTTCAATTGCATCAACTACAGAGCTGGGACTATTTATAACTTCTCCACCCGCAAAAATCCCAGAAACATTTGTCTCCAAAGTTCCTTCTTTTGCTTGAATTAGCCCTGATTTAGAGATATTAATTTTACTCTCACTTCCTAAAAGAGACAAATCTGGAATTTGACCTATAGCCATTATTATTATATCGGTCTTAATGGATTTTGTATTCTTTTCATCAAATATTGGATTAAATATATTATTATCGTCGAACACAGAGTCACAGTGGATAATCTCTAATTCAGACACTTTACCATCAGTACCAATTATAGTTTTTGGTCCCCATGAGCAGTTAATTGTTATGCCTTCATCTATCGCTTTTTGAATTTCCCATTCATGAGCAGGCATCTCTTCTCTGCATTCTAAACATGTTAATTGAACATCTTTAGCCCCTAATCGTCGAGCTGTTAATGCTACATCTATAGCTACATTACCTCCACCAATAACGATAACATTATCTGTTATTTTAACTTCTTCACCAAGATTAACCCTTTTAAGAAAGTCAAGACCCCAGAGAATATTTGGCAAATTTGAACCTTCTAGATCAAGTTTTTTAGTATTTTGAGCGCCAATGGCTAAAAAAGTTGCACTGAATCCCTGTTTTTCCAAATCATCAAGCGATAAATGTTCCCCTACAACTTTTTCAGTTTGAATCTCAATTCCCAAACTCATAATATGGTCAAGGTCTTTTTGAAGGATTGTTCTTGGCAATCGATATTCAGGAATTCCAACTCTTAACATGCCTCCCACATATGAATTTGCTTCAAATACTGTAACAGAATGCCCGAGTCTTCTCAAATAATATGCCGCTGTAAGACCCGTTGGACCAGAACCTACAACAGCTACATTTTTACCTGTTGAAGGACTGATTTTTATTTTTGTTTTCCAAAATTCACTATCATTATCCATAGCAAAACGTTTCAAGGCACAAATAGCGATAGACTCATTAATTTGGCTTCGACGGCATTCAATTTCGCAATCATGAAAGCAAACTCTTCCAAGAACTGAAGGAAAAGGTGTTTTTTCGCGGACGACTGCTGCTGCTTCAGCATATTTCTTCTCTGAAATTAAACGAACATATCGTGGCACATCTATCCCTAATGGACAAGTGTCTCTACAAGGGACAAGTAATTTTTCGCGCTCAGCCCAAAAGATATCTTTATCTGTGAGTGCTCCTGTAGGACAAACTTCAACACAGGATCCACAAAATTTACAACCGGATTCTTTAAGAGAAGGTGCAAGGCTTCCTACTATAGTTTCTCCATTAGAATAGACAAACCCTAAGGCTTCAACACCACGAACATCTCGACAAACTCTAACACATCTAGTACATCCGATACATAACTCATAATTTCGAATGAAAAGTGGTTCATCTTCGATAATTGCTCGTCCTTGAGGTCTATAACGTGGAGTGTCTTCTCGAATTCCAATATACTCTGCAACTTTTTGTAATTCACATCGTCCTAAGATTGGACAACATCGTTCCTCCACCGGTACATTAGGTGAGCATGGCTCGCGAGGGCAACCTTCACGTTGCGCACACATTAAGCATGCATGAGGATGCTTTGAAAGTATATTCATCAACTTTTCACGCCGTAAGATTTGAATTTCTGGTGAATCAGTCGAGATTATCATACCTTCTTCTACAATAGTACTACAAGATGTTGCCAATCCTTCTGTCTCTTCTATTTTTACCACACAAAGTTTACATCCTTGATGCTCTTGAGAATCAGTATTTTTAAATTTAGAATCTCCCTGGAAAATTTCTTCATTTGGCTTTAGACCTACTAAAGGTGGCAAATCAGGATGTGCACAAAGACTAGGAATATATATTCCAGCATTTTGAGACGCTTCTAAAATAGTAGTTCCTTTCTCAGCTTCAACTTTAGTCCCATTGATAATTATTGATATCGTTTCCATTTTATACACTCTCTAAAATTAATTAATTCTAGAAGTAATCAAAAAAAAAAATTATGGTATAGTTCGATAATAATAACTGAAAATAATAAATAAAGATGTGTTTATGGATTACCAAGAATGAGTTATTGCTCCAGGTTCACAGGCTTTTACACAAGGTAATTCTTTTGCTTCACCACTGGGCTTACAAGGAGCACATGAGTATTTAATCTTCTTACGGTGTTCTTCAGAAACAATTGCGATAATTTCATCACCTAAAGGATCTAACTCATCTTCTGCCATTTCGAGAACACCAGCAGGACATACTTCTACACATTTTCCACATGAAGTACATAAATCCGTATCTATAGTAATAAAATACTCTCCCGAACCATCCTTGTAACCATAATTAGCTTTTGTCATTTACTTCCTCCAATTTTGGATTATTAATTAAATAATTTAAGCTTTCTTGCGTTCTTTTTCGACAAGGGCTTTAGCAAATAAGGCAGCACCAATTGCTCCTGCAAGTTGTGGGTCGATACTTGGCTCAGGAGCTTTGAGTTTTAACTCATCTTCAATTCTTTTGACTACTCCAACATTTTTAGCAATCCCACCAGTTATAGCAAATTTCTCTTCTATTCCAAGTCGTAATAAAAGAGTCACTACACGATGCGCCATGGCTGAACAATATGCTGCCAAAACTTTTTCTTTTGGCCACCCCTTTCTCAGTAATCCAACTGCTTCTGACTTTGCAAATACTACACAAGTACTACTAACTGGTTCAGGTTCTTCATCCACCTCTAAGGACATTTTTCCTACATCATTAATATGTACTTGAAGTAAATCAGCAAATACTTCCATTCCTCTGCCTGTTCCTGCCGCACACTTGTCATTCATAAGAAACGCTGTTACTTTACCGCGTTGATCACAGCGTATTGCTTTACAATCTTGACCACCCATGTCCAAAACTGTTCTTATCTCAGGACCATAAATAAAGTTAGCACCTCGCGCATGACATGCAATTTCTGTAATTGCTCTCTTTGCGAATGGAACATTGACTCGTCCATATCCTGTTCCTACAACATATTGAATTTTATCTAGAGGTAAACTAGTACCCTCAAGCGCCCAATCCATAGCATTATTCGCACTATCTGGACTATTACTTCCAGTTCGCATACTTGAATAACAGTATAATTCTCCATCTACCATTATTACAGCTTGAGTACTAACTGATCCAACATCCACTCCAGCTGAAATGATATCACCATCTTCCCAACTTAAGTCGGGATTGGTATAACGAGATTCGGTCCATCTCCAATATTCCTTTTCTGATTCTGCATTTGACATTTTTATTAACCTCCACTTTTTTCTTGGGCTATAAGTGCTGCTCCTAAAGCACTCACATATTCTGGGGCAATTCTGTCCTTGGGTACCAAGAGATCAAACCCTAGATTTTTATTCATGGCATCCACAAATCCTATATTATTCGCAACACCACCTATCAACGCTACATCTTTCTCAATACCTATTTGACGAACCATGCTTGTATTTCTATCCGCAATTGCATCATGAACAGCACGAATTATATCTTCTTTAAGAGTTTTTTGGTGAATTAATGATACTACCTCAGATTCAGCAAAAATCGTACATTGTGCATTCATAGGGATTTTTTTTGTTGATTTTAAAGATAACTCTCCCATAGTTTCAATATCTACTTCTAATGCTCTCGACATAGCTTCTATAAACGCACCTGCTCCTGCAGCACATTTTTCATTTATTCCAAAATCCTTAACTTTTCCTTGATCATCGATTTTTACAACTAATCCTTCCTCAGCTCCAATATCAATGATTGTACGGGTTGAAGGGAAGAGAAGATAAGTACCACGAGCATCTGCCGTTATCGTAGTGATTGTATCATTGGAAAACTTAATTGCTTCCATTCCAGCTCCAGTAGCCGTAATATGTTTAACCTCGTCACGTTTAATTCCAGCTTTTTCAAGAGCACTGTTTAATGCTTGTTCTGCTGATTCTTCTTGATCAAATCCACTTAATACAGAAGCTGTCGACAAAATATTCCCTTCCTTCATAAGAACAACTTTAGTATTTTTAGATCCGCAATCAATTCCAGCTGTTATCATATTAAATCATTTTATCTTTTCAATTTAATTCTTATTGAATAACTTTTTCTTGATTTTAATCCTAATTTTTAAAAAAATATCTGTAATTTGATTATTGTTTAAGTTTATCTAATCCTAATGATTCCATAAAAGCGTCTACACGCTTCATAGTTCGTGCGAGATCAAATTCTCTCTCATCACCCATGTTACCTTCAAAAGGCATGGTTGGAATCCCTGCTTTTTGAATAGCTAAACGGTTTTCTGCAATTCCGAGGCTTAGACCCTCACAACCTCTGTTATAATGTAGGAAAACCCCATCCAATTTCCATTCCTTAGCAATCCTAATCATCATATCAGATTTGAGTTTTGGATGATAAAAATGCTGCCATTCTGGCTTGCTCAAATTCCAATCAGTAAGAGCTCTTAGAGCTTCATCTCTATTAGTTATCTCAATATCCGGAATAGATTTAGGACCCCATGTTCCATCTTCTTTTACTTCCCACAATCCTATAAGACCAAAAGTGTAAAGACTTCCAACAGAAACGCAACCAAATTGTTCCAAATAGCGAAATATTCTTAAAAATGCCCAAGGGGGTTGAGTATCTGTCATAATTCGACATCTTTCATTTCCTATAGCAGCAATTCCTCTCTCAACTCGATCTTTTACCTCAGGGTATAGCTCTTTTTCATAAAAATCTGCAGCCCATTGAGCTGATTTTCTTAAAGTACCTAGAACGTATAAAGAATACATTGATTTTTCATCTAAAGGAGCGGGAATTGCTTTATTAAGCTCGCAAATTGCCGACCAATAATGACATGAACGAAACTCATTCTTAACTGCTTGAATTAATAGTTCATCATCATAATCTCTTCCAGTAACTTTTTCAAGCCAATTGATTCCATCATGCATCTGTCCAACAATATAATTGATCTTGTGTTCTGTTCGTTTTTCATAAGGCCCTACTGACACATCAATTGAAAACATTGGAATCCCTCCTTCGAGATCGCTTGCTACTTGATACCATTTAGCATGAGAACAACAAATATGATCTTGCCAAATAAAGTCCGGTTTGGGGAATTCCTCAGAAAATTGTGGCCAAGCATATTTATTTATGAGGATAGATCCCCAATAATTACGCATATATGAACATAGATCTCGCGCAAATCCCTTAGCTTCAGTAGCCTCCTGGCATTCTAAAGCTAATTTATCATTAAATGCAACAGTTGCACCATATGGTTCCCCCGTTAAGGAATATACATCATCTCCTAAGCCAGCAGGAATTGCATCAAAAGACCAAGCTCCTCCTGCCCATCGAAGGCCCCCTTTTTCATGAGCCTCAGCAAAATCTTTATAATAATTCTCTCTAAGAATTTTAGCTTTATTCCAACACTTTAATGGTTCTGTTGGATATTTATTTTCTACCATTTTAAATCCTCCTAAAAAAGATCCTCCTCTCTTATTATTTCAAGAAACGCTTCTACCCGCGTTTTAAATTGCCCTATTGGAACAGTAACATCGAATTCAAGGAATATCGTAGGAATTCCAACATCATTTTCTAATGCTTCCTTAATTGCAGGAGTATCTAATTCGTGAGGGTCACAGAATTTCATCTGCATCACGATCACTCCTTGAACATCATATTCCTTTGCTAATTTTATTATATGGTCAAGTCTTGTTCGTTCAGGCCAGTCTTTGCTTGGACATGGCACACGCTTAACATATCTTTCTGCTATTGAAGCTAGAGCATCTCCATTTGTATTTACTTCCTCATAAAAATATCGAGTACCAGTACAATGTTCATCAATAACGATTCTTGCACCTAAATCTTCAACCATTGCTACAAATTCAGTATCATCATCTTCAGACCCCAATATCATTAGACGTTCACCTGACTCATCTAAACTTCTTGAGGGAAGTTTTTGTAAAAGTTCTTCTAAAGCTTTATTATGTTCTCGTTTATCAGTCATTTGGGAAGATACAACCATAAGCATTGCTTCAAGCCCCGTCAATGGCGGATTTGGCTTTTTTCTAAGCTCATATACTTGTTGCAAAAGACGCCTGTTCTTATTCATTATCTCAATTCCTCGATTTAGATCATCATTAGATATTTCCTTACCTGTCCATTCTTCTATAGCTTTCTTGAACACTTTTAGTTCCTCTGTTAAATAAGGAATGGCTTGAGGGCTTTGAACGTGCATAGGATGTGGTAGATAATATCTAAAATCCACAGGAATATGGAGATCCCAACTCGTAAAAGTCTGTCTAATATGAAGACAACTTTGAGCAATTGTAATTCCATCAAGATAGTCATATCTACCTTTTAGCCCTTGAGCTAAACAATCACGACAGAAAGGGCAAAACATAGCAAAAATATGAGGTTCAGAGACATCTTGCGGCTCATGACTACCTAATATTCTTACGGGTAGAATATCTGCCGCATAGAGAATTTCTTCAGGTACGTATGTACAGAACGTTCCTAATACTTTTCCACCGGTACGCTCTTTCCACTTTTTCGCATATTCATGTCGGTTATCATACCATTCTTTAAATTGTTCAAACAATCTTTATATCCCCTTGATTCATTCTATTTTGGAAAGTTAAAAATAAATTAAAAATTTTATTAAACCTCTATTTTTGACATAACATAATTATTCTAATTCCTTCTCCGCGACGCATCACATCAAAAGCTTCATTAATTTCTGAAAGTGGGAATTTGTGGGTAATTAATGGTTTAAGCTGAAGTGAACCATTCTTAACTAAGTCAATAATGTGAGGATAATCTACAGGACGGCATCCAAGGCTTCCCATTATTTCCATTTCTCGAAACATTACACGACCTATATCGAATCCATCCCATCGTTTAGGTGAATATCCCACAACAACTAAACGACCTCCAGTTCTTAAACTATTAAATGCTTGTTTCATTGTTGCTGGGTGGCCAATTGCCTCAAAAGCTATATCTACTCCACCTCCTGTTATTTTTCGAATAGCTCCAACGATTTCTCTATCATCCATATCTTTTGCTAAAATAGTTTCTACAGCACCAATTTGTTTAGCAATCTCAAGCTTTTTTGGGACAATATCAACAGCTATAGGTAAGCCACCCGCCGCTTTTATATTTTGAACGACATTTAAACCAATTCCACCACAACCAATCACCACCGCCCAATCACCAGGTCTTACTTGACCTCGATTTTTTACAGCGTGGTATGGTGTTGAAACAGCATCCGAAATGATACAACTTTCTTCTAAAGACATTTCAGTGGGCAGATGGACTACATCTTTTATAGGAACCTTAATTTGTTCTGCAAATCCCCCATCAATATGGTTTCCAAGCATTATTTGATTAAGGCAAATATTTTCTCTACCTGTTCTACAATTAACGCAGTACCCACAGGAAAGCACAGCAGGAATAATAACATGATCTCCTTCTTTAAAATTTGTTATATCTCCACTTACCTCTTTAATGCGTCCTGAGATTTCATGACCTAATATAAGAGGTGGCTGTTTAACTGTTGGTACACAATGCTCTAAATAACCAAAATCAGTATGACAGACTCCACATGCTTCGATCTCTATTATAGCTTGACCCATCTCTTCCGAAATATTTGGGTCAGGATAATTATCATCTAATTTTAAAGGTTCCTTAACTTTTTCAAAAACGGCTGCTTTCATTTCAATTTCCTACAATTTGTTTTAATATTATTATAATTTAAACCTAATTCTTATTAAATTTAAGAAAATTAACGGTTCTGCCAATTGGGTGATCTTTTCTTTAAAAATGCTTGCAAGCCTTCATTTGCGTCATGCGTAGACATTAATTCTTTAAGATAAAATTCTTCGATTTCATCTAATTGCCTTTCAAAATCGATTCCTAATGCTTTATTGAATGCCTTTTTTGTGTATTGTAAAATAATAGTACTTATATCATTAAAAGATTCAATAAATTTAGCAAAATCCTGCTCATATGATTCAAGTGGGAAAATATGATTGGAAATTCCAAGTCTATGTGCCTCGTTAGCATCGATTATTTCACCTAACATAATAAGTTCAAAAGCTTTTTTATGTCCGATAATTTGAGGAAAAGCCAATACAGCAATGGGTGGCAATACTCCTACTTTTATTTCTGGTTGCCCGAATTTTGCTTTATCTGAGGTAAGTACAATATCACAGAATATAGCTATTTCACAACCTCCACCAAGAGCGGCTCCTTTAATGCTTGCAATTGTTGGACATTTTAACTTGTTAAGCTTTCTGAAAATTCCATGAAATTCTTTAATCATTTTGGGAGCCTTATCACCCATATGGTCACTTATGTCAACCCCCGCTGAAAAAGCTTTTCCGTTATGGTCGAAAATAACTGCTTTTAATGATTGATCTTCGAGAAAACCATCAAGGGCTCTATTGATTTGCTCCATCATAGCTATAGTTAATATATTCAATGGACCATTGTTTAATATTATTTTCCCAATATTATTGGCTTTTTCGACTATAATTAAATCATTTGTCAATTTAAATCATCCAATATGGCTATTAACTTCTTTTAAACTAATCTTATTTTTTTCTAATAAAAAAAATTTTTATATTTTATTATTATTATTCGAGTTTAGCTCCACAATTACCGCAAAACTTGAAATCAGAAGGTATACTTTTAACTTGACATGAAGGGCATGTTTTAGAAGGTGGTCCCCATAAAAATTCTGGATGAGGGCTTTCTCGTACACCTCTATAATTTGGAGGGCGTTTTTCTACAAATGCCGACATTCCTTCAAGTGGTTCCCAAGAAGTATAGTGAATTGATAACCAATCTTTTGCGTGTCCAATTGTTTGATGCCAAACAAAATCCTTCCAAAAATTAACCTGCTGTTTTGTATATCTCATGCATTCTGGAAATTTGTCAATAAGCTTCTGACACATTTTATCCACTGCAGCATCTATTTCTGCATATGGTACTACTTCATTAACTAAACCCCATTCCATCGCTTTTTTAGCTGAGATTGGCTCACATAGAAATAGAATTTCTCTAGCACGACGGTCACCAACTATGATGGGTAACCATTGAGTAGCACCTCCACATGCCACGGAACCTACTCTCGTCCCTACTTGTTGGATTGTTGCGTGTTCTGCTGCTATTGCTAAATCACATGCCATTTGCCATTCATTCCCTCCACCTGCGACGATTCCGTTAATTCTCGCGATCGTAGGTTTGCCAATATTGCGGAATACATCGTGAGCTTCTTGAAAGATGGACATCCATTTCCAATATTCAGCAGGTTGAATGGTAAATCTTTCTCTATACTCTTTTACATCTCCGCCAGTACAAAAAGCTTTATCACCTGCTCCTGTTAAGATAATAACGGCAACTTTATTATCCCAGGCGGCATCATGAAAAGCTTCAATCATTTCCATTAATGTAAGGGTCGAATAAGCATTATATACTTCTGGACGGTTAATTGTAACTTTTGCTTTCCAGTCTTTCTTTTCATAAATTATTTCTTTAAAATCAAATTCTTTTGGGTCCTTAGGAGTAAAATTCGGTTCTTTGGTATAGCTCATAAAATCACATCTATTATTGATTTTTTTGATTTCTTTTATTTTTATTATTATTCTTAGATAATTTTACAAATTCATTTAAAATTTGTTAATAGAAAACGTTTGGTGGGAATAAAATTCCACTATAAGAGCAATTAGGATGGAATATAAAAAAGAGTAATATTTAAACTGAACATTATCATAATATCTAATGTAGATTCGGAAAAGAAAATAAAAAATTGGACAGAATAACTGTGGTATCAGATAAAGAAAAAAGACAAGAAGAAAAAGACTTAGAGATTCCACCTAGAGGAAAAGACTGGGAGAGGGGATTCACAGTTGAAGAAAATAGAGTTGCTGAGTACGTAGAATTGTATGAATCAATTGGATATGAAATACGTGTTGAACCTGCTACTCCTGATGAGATGGAAGATTGTCAAGTATGCTTTAAAGATGATTTTGATAATTTGCGAACAATCTACATTAAACGAAATAAAAATAAAGATAATGAAATGAATTTAGAAGACTTATTATAATTTATTTCAAATCACACCTCAAAAGCCCATTCTCCACTCCGCATAATCGGTTCCGATGTTCCATTTTCTAATATTCCATCAACATCCATTTCTCCCGAACCAATCATGAAATCTACATGTATAAGACTCATATTACCACCAATATTCATAAATTCTTCATCAGACATCTTCTCACCATTTTCCAAACATGGACTATAAGCCCTACCTAGAGCAATATGACAAGAAGCATTTTCATCAATTAAGCTATTATAAAATAATAAACCGGATTGTGATATAGGTGAACTATGTGGAACTAATGCGATTTCACCCAAACGGCTTGCTCCTTCATCAGTTTTTATAAATTGATCTAAGAATTTTTGGCCTTTTCCTGCAGTTGCTTCTATAACTTTCCCTTCTGAAAATTTCAGTTTGAAATCCTCAATACGAGATCCAGCATAATTTAGTGGTTTAGTTGCGGTTACAACTCCTTCTATTTTATCTTTATGAGGTAATGTAAAAATTTCCTCAGTAGGGAGATTTGCAGTAAAAACAATCCCATTTTGACTTTTTTCACTTCCACCAATCCAAATATGTTTCTTTGGTAGTCCAATCACTAAATCTGTTCCAGGAGCTTTTAATTTTAAGGTTGAATATTGCTTATTGTTCAAAAATCTTCTCCTTGCATGGAGTTTGTTATTATGATCGTTCCAAGCTGAAACTGGGTCTTTTTGTTTCACACGGCAGATATCAAAGATTGTATCCCATAATTTGGTTTTTCGTTTATCAGGTGCTATATTGGGGAAGATTTTATTGGCCCAACCATCAACAGGAGCAGCAATCACTGTCCAATTCGTAGCATTTTTACTAATTAACTTATTAAAAGGTTTATTGTGCTTTAAAGAAGTTCTTCTTCTAATATCCATAAGGTCAGGATCTTGTTCAATGAATAAATCAGGGTTAGAAGCTAAAATTCCTAATATCGCATCACCTTTTTCTGCAAACTCAAGCTTTACATCCCGTCTCCACGTTGGGAATTCTTCAAAAGAATCTCGGGGAGCATGCTGGAATCTAATCAAATGAATCTGGGGATGATCCCATAGTACTTCAACAAATCTAGCACCCAATTGATATGCCTTCCTCACAAGTATCTCGACAAAGGGGGCTAGTTCAAGGGGAAATGAAGCAAATGTAGTCTGAAAAATCAAAAGACGTTGTCCTTTTTGTAGATTAAGACCTACTTTCAATATTACTTCAGTATACTTTTCTAAATTTTGGTCAAATTCTAATGACATTGAATTTTCATTTTAATTTTTGAATTTAATTAATTATATTGGATTATATTTACTATAAAAAAGGTATACCTTTTTGAAATGTTTTAAAGATGTTAATTTAAAGAAGGATTTTGTAAATTCTGTTTTGACTCTGAAATTTTTAGTCAATATTTTTATCTATTTTTTCATTAGATTTATTTATGTCGAAAACAGATATCGTTAAATTTGACGATTATAATGAGGGTGATTCTGCTTCTTGCAGTAAAACTATTACTGAAGCGGATGTAACCCTATTTGCGGGAATCAGTGGAGATTTTAATCCTCTTCACGTGAATGAAGAGTTTGCAAAAACCCAAATGTTCGGCACACGGGTAGTTCATGGTGCTTTTAGTTCAGCATTAATTTCAGCAGTACTTGGTGTTCATTTATTTGGTCCAGGAGCTCTCTATGCTTCGCAAAAAGTAGTATTTAAGAAACCAGTGTTTATTGGGGATACATTAACAGCAGTAGCAACTGTAATAAAGAAATATACTAAAGAAGGAAAAAGTGGAGTATTACAATTTCTAGATATAGAAACCAAAGTCTTGAATCAAAAAAAGGAAGTTGTTACAGACGGCGAAGCCCAAGTATTAGTTATGTAAACTCTTTTTTTTCTATTTTGATTTTTTTTTGTTATTTCACTTTTATAATAGCTCTTTGAGCAAAAGGTTTTCGAAAAATTTTTTGTATTTGCTTTATTTATTTTAAATAGAGTATCTTAGAATAGCACGTTATAAGAGATACTTAAATAGAAGCACACTAATTACCGTAGAATAGGATCAAGAAATGTCTGAAAAAGTCGAAGATCGAATAAAAGAACTAGAAGAACGATTGGCTTCCACTAAAGTAAACAAAGCTACACAAAAAAGTATAAATTTCCTTAAAGCACAATTAGCTAAACTCCGCAATGACTTGATTCGTATCGCAAGTTCTAAGAAAGGCGGTGGTGGTGGCTTCGGTATTAAAAGAACAGGAGATGCCCAAGTGGCATTCATTGGATTTCCCTCAGTTGGGAAATCTTCTTTATTAAATTTGCTAACTGAAGGTAATACTCACTCTAAAGTTGCATCATATGATTTTACTACTGTTAAAGCCATACCTGGTATGATGAATATCGAAGAAGCGAAAATTCAGCTTATTGATTTACCTGGAATAATTTTGGGTGCTGCTGCTGGTAAAGGGCGAGGAAAAGAAGTATTAGCAGCAGTCCGCTCGGCAGAGTTAGTGTTAATTATAATATGTTTTCGTTCTGATGGAACGATTAATCTTTCTGATTTGCAAACTATTAGAATGGAGTTGAATAACGCAGGAATCCGGTTAAATACAAGACCACCTAAGATTGTAATTAAAGAACGCACACGTGGAGGAATTCATTTTACTTACAAAGGTCGCCAACTCATGGATGCTGATGAAGTTAAATCTCTAATGAATGAACTTAAAGTCCGGAACGCAGGGGTTTATTTCTCTGAACCAGATATTACGCCCGATGAATTAATAGATTTCATATTTGGAAATCGTATCTACACAAGAGAATACGTGGTAATTAATAAATCAGATTTGATGAAAGAAAAAATACCAAATAAAGTCATTACAGAGGCAATTGGTCACGAACATTGGGTTATGATCTCAGTTAAAAATCATAAAAAAATTAAGACGCTCCGTCATAAAATTTTCGAGGAATTGAATTTAATTAGAATATATTTAAAACCTCCAAGACAAGAAGCGGATTTGGATGAACCTATTATTCTTCATCATGGAGATACTATTGAAACACTCTGTCGTAAAATTCACAAACGATTCATAAGCGATTATCGCTACTCGTTAATATGGGGTAAATCTGCTAAGCACCCAGGTCAAAAATTTGATAACCTAGATCACGTAGTTGAGGATGGTGACATAATTTCAATTTATCTGAAGCGATAGTAGGAATTCTCATGGCTTGTATATATATCTATAATTCTATTAATAAAATAAATATCTCTAAGATGGATGAATTAGCTAAAAAACTTTATAAAATCAATTTTGCAGGAAAAACAAAACTGTTGGAATTAACTGCCCTTTAAGCGATAATCTTTCGTTTTTTGGTAAATTCACTAAATTTGCCGCCATGTTATTTATTGACTGTTCAGCAGAATCGAGGTCAAATAACCTCCTGTATTTAGGATTGTCTGGATATGATACGATTGATTTTTCCCACCGCAAACCTAAAGCGTTGGCTTGGAGTTGTAATCCTGTCAGTGCCATTCCTGCTTCAATCTCAGCCCAGTATTTTGGATCCATGAAGGCCTTTCCAATTTTGCTATGCATGAACCCTGAACACGGTTTTTTTCTATCTATACACAGTAAAATTATATAGTTTGAGTAATTAATGCCAAATTCCTTTTCTATTTCGCCTTTAATATTGTTAGAGGTAAATTTGTGAATTGCATGATCGTAGGTTACCTTTTCATCAACGCGAATCCATCTATTTAACGCGGAAAATCCCACGGGGTTGTAAAAGTAAGCTCCTTTTGGCAAGTTAGCGAGTTGATCAACTAAGACTATTGGATATATAGCGTATCCAGCACATCCAGAAGCATGGACTCTACCATAACCATTTTTCTCTAAAGCATCTCTGTTTCCATGAGTAGCATGATCATTTTCGCCTTGGCAAGCCCATAATAATTGAGAAATCTCATGTAAGGTTGAATGATTTGGAGCTTCTTTTTCCATCTGATTAAAAATGGCTTTATCTAATGGTATACCCTGATATTGATTTTTATAGATTGCGCGATCTTTGTAACATCCTGGCGTTTCGAGTAGTACAGTACCGCTCTCCAGTTCTTTTTGAAGAGGCTTTGATGTATCTTCTACTAAAGCCCCTCGATCTCTTTCTCGAACTGCTACTGAATACAAAAAGACATAATTTTGATTAAATTCGTTGTTAATGATTTTATTATATTTTTTCGGAGCTTTAGCTCGTTGTGATACTCCAAGCCCCATGCTTTCCACTTTTAATGAGAGATATTGCCAAATAAGCCCTAAGTCGATTAATTCATCTAATTCGATTGATTCTTTCCAAATTAATTCTGGATAGATCTCCATTGAATATTGAGTTTTTTCTTTATTTGCAATTAACGTTAACTTGTTATCTTTATACAAATATATTCCACCCGAATAATCCTCTCCATTGGGCAGTACTATAAATAAAGACTTTGAGGGTGCAGCTTGGTTGGCAGACTTACAAATATCCAAGATATCCGTTAGTGATAAAGTTCGACCCTCCCCTGAACAGTCTTTACGACTTGCTAAACATTCTTGTAGACTCATTTTCAATTCATTTTTATTACTCATTAACTCTGATTAGACATTTATTTCAAATTAATTTTATGCAAAGTGATTTTCAAAGAAATTTCCCATAAATATGGGAAAAGATAAAATTTTTTATATAATTTAGATGTTTAAAATAAGATTAAAATATTTTTGAAATCGTTCTGAGTCATTAAAACAGAGAAATTATTTATTTAAATGAATGTATGCATGAAAGGAGGATAAATATATGACATGGCTTAATATTGGTGAAATAATTAATGTTAATGCGAATAAATATCCAGACAAACTTGCTTTAAAAGATGCAAGACGACAATTAACATTCAAACAGTTTAATGAAAGAACTAATAAACTTGCCAATGGAATTCTAAAAAGTGGAATAAAAAAAGGCGATAAATTAGCTGTTTTATCAAATAATTCCATTGAATTTATGGAAATTTATGTAGCTGCTGCTAAAGGAGGATTTATAATCGTTCCCTTGAATTTTCGCTTACACCCAGATGATATCTCATTTATAATCAATAATTCAGATGCAAAATGGTTATTTGTAGAATCTCGATTCTATGAGGCTACAGAAAAAATTTGGGAACGAGCTGAAGAATTAGGATTTGAAGATGTAGAACGTGTACTAATAGCTGATCAACCGGCAGAGGGTTGGAGATATTTTGAAGATATTGTAGAAATAGGAGAAATTACTTATCCATCTGTAAAAGTCAATCCAGAAGATACATGGGTTATTCTCTATACATCCGGGACTACAGGGAAACCAAAGGGTGTTATTCGATCACATCGCTCTTATATTGCCTTTTTCTTAATTAATGAGGCAGAATTTTCCTTTACCCCTCAAGATTATGGAATGATTTTGATGCCATTATCTCATGTAAATTCCACGTTCTATTCATTTGTCTTTACTTACCTAGGGGCTTCAGTTTATATCCATATTGAATATAAATTTGAACCTGAGGAAGTATTAAAAATAATAGATCGAGAGCAAATAACGTTTACATCAATGATACCTACTCATTATAATTTAATATTAAGCCTTCCAGATGAAATAAAACAAAAATATGATCTTAGCAGTGTAAAAGCATTATTAACTTCTTCAGCACCTGCGACTAAGCAAATGAAGTTAGATGTAATGAACCTCTTTAATAAAACAAAACTTTTTGAAGCTTACGGATCAACAGAAGCAGGTCTTGTAACACTCCTCAGACCTGAAGACCAGATGAATAAATTAGGCTCGATTGGAAAAGAATGTATAGGATCTGATATCATTAAATTATTGGATGAAGAGGGAAATCCAGTACCTCTAGGAGAAATTGGTGAATTATATTCCCGGGGTCCACAAATGTTTGATGAGTACTATAAACTACCAGAAAAAACTAAGCAAGCTTTTAAAGGAGAATATTTTAGCGCTGGGGATATGGGTAAAAAAGATAAAGATGGATTTTATACACTTGTAGACAGAAAGCAGAATATGATAATTACTGGAGGAGAACATGTTTTTCCTTCGGAAGTTGAAAAAGTTGTTGTTTCGCATCCTTTAGTCGTAGAATGTGCAGTAATTGGATTACAAGATTACAAATGGGGCGAAAGTGTGACAGCTGTGTGTATATTAAATAAAGAAATACCAACTCCAGACGCTTTTAATAAAGAAATGCATCAATATTGTGAAGATAAATTAGCCAGATTTAAGATCCCAAAACGTTTTTTATGTATAAATTCCGAAGAAATGCCTAAGACAGGTTCTGGAAAAGTAGTTCACCGAAGATTACGAGAACGATTTAATAAGCAAATTAATAATAAATAAGAAATTATCAAAATAACAATTAAGAAATAAATTAGGTTGTTAAAAAAATGTCTTTTAAAAAAGCTTACATACCTTATGGCCAATACTGGAGTACTCCTTTTTCAAGGTGGCAAATGAGTTTTCAAAATCTCCATGCTATAAAGTTTGCAGCAGATATAACAACACGCTTTTTAAATGAAAGGGAAATTTCTCCTAATGACTTTGATGAACTAATATTTGGTATCACAATTCCGCAACTCTATTGTTTCTATGGAGGCCCTTGGTTAGCAAGTATGATTGGAGCTGAACATGTTACCGGACCTATGATTAGTCAAGCATGTGCTACAGGAACTAATACTATTTCTATCGCTGCTCAGAATATTGAGACAGGAATAAATAAAAATGTACTTGTAGTAACAGCTGATCGCTGCTCAAATGGGCCTCATCTTGTTTATCCGAATCCACAGGCTCCAGGTAGCACGGTGGATGCAGAAAGTTGGGTATGGGATAATTTTGGAAGAGATCCTTTTGCTAAAAACTCAATGATTCAAACAGCTGAGAATGTAGCTAAAGAAGTAGGGATTACTAAAAAGGAACAAGACGAAGTCACTTTGATGCGTTATAATCAATATCAAGATTCTATGAAAGATAATAGAGCTTTTCAAAAGAAATATATGATTGAGCCAATCGAGGTTAAAGATCGCTCTGGTCGAAAGGTGCTTGCAACAGTAGAAGGAGATGAGGGGATATTTCCAACAACTATAGAAGGATTATCAAAGCTTAGACCCGTACTTCCAGAAGGGACAGTTACATATGGAACTCAAACGCATCCAGGAGATGCTAATTGCGGGGTTATAGTTGCTACAAAAGAAAAAGCAGATCAATTAAGGAAAAGAGGCGATGTTGAGATTAGGATTGTATCTTATGGAGAACATAAAACAAAGAAAGGATATATGGCAATGGCGATAGTTCCAGCCGCAAAAAAAGCTTTGGACAATGCTGAGATTACAATAAAAGATGTATCAGTTATTAAAACACATAACCCTTTTGCAGTTAATGATGTATATTTCTGTAGAGAGATGGATATCGAATGGAAAGATATGAACAATTATGGAAGCTCACTTATATATGGTCATCCTCAAGCACCTACAATGATGAGAATTATTATCGAATTAATAGAAGAATTGGTGGAGAAAGGTGGAGGAATCGGTTTAGCCGACGGTTGTGCTGCTGGGGATACTGGTGCAGCTCTGGTCTTAGAAGTTAAAGTAGAATGACTTAAAATCTTATTATTTATTTTTTAAAAAATATAAAAATAACAATAGGAAAGTATGTTTAATGCTTAGAAAGAAAATAGAAGCATCAAAAGAGTTAAACCAACTCATGTCTGATTATTATCATGAGTTAGATCATGCCTCCAAAGTAAGTGATAAAAAGGTTGCATGGTGTTCTAGTGTTGGTCCAGCTGAAATCTTAAGGAGCTTAGATTTTGAGGTTTATTTCCCAGAAAATCATAGTGCTATGTTAGGTTCTTCTAGAATGGCCACAGATTTAATTCCATACGCTAACGCAATAGGTTATTCTCCTGAAATATGTTCTTATCTTACTGCTGATATAGGTGCTTATTTAAAACAAGTAACTCCATTATCAAAAGCTTATCCCGATATTAAAAGTGTCCCAAGACCTGATGTGTTGGTGTTTAATACAAACCAATGTAGAGAGGTCCAAGATTGGTTTGGTTGGTACGCAAATAAATTTAAAGTGCCATTAGTAGGTATTTCTACACCCAGAACTGTGAATAAAGTTACAAATGCACATGTTACCTTTGTAGCACAACAGATGGAAGAGCTTATTGAACAATTAGAACATATTTCAATCACTAAATTTGATCTTAATAAACTTAAAGAGATTTTATCACTCTCACGTGAATGCTCTGAACTTTGGAAAAAAGTTTTAGAAACAGCAGCTACTATACCTTCACCTTTTACCTTCTTTGATGGAACTATTCATATGGGACCTGCTGTAGTTATGAGAGGGACTCAACAAGCTGTAGATTATTATAAGATTCTATTAGTAGAATTACAAGATAGAGTAAAAAATCACATTGGAGCAGTAGATGGTGAGCGTTTTAGACTTTATTGGGAAGGAATGCCTATTTGGGGAAGACTGAGACACTATTCTGAAATATTTGCAAGCCTTAAAGCATGTGTTGTTGCATCAACTTATTGTAATAGTTGGATTTTTTCAGCTTTTAATGAAAATGATCCTTTTAGAAGTATGGCAAAAGCATATACTGAACTATTCATCGTACGTTCTGATGAATATAAAGAAGAATATCTAAAAAAAATGATAGAATTCTTTAAAATTGATGGAGTTATTTTCCACGATGCAAAGACATGTCCACATAATACTAACTCCCGGTATGGTATGCCCCAAAGACTCGAAAAAGAAATAAAAGTGCCGAATTTGGTAATAAATGGAGACTTAAATGACTTAAGATGCCTTTCGGATGAACAATCACGAACAAGTATCGAAGCTTTTATTGAACAATTGGAAGAGAGTTAAATATAGTATAATTTTTAAAGAATTGTGAATAAGAAATTTTGAAAATACCTTAAATGAGAGTTGCTAGAAATGGTTGATAAAATAAAAGCTATTGAAATTAAAAATTATATTGGTAAGGAATTTAAAACTCCTTGGATCCAAGTTACTCAAGAAGCTATAGATAAATTTGCTGATCTTACGAAAGACCATCAATTTATCCATGTTAATCCTGAAATGGCTAAGAGATCGATTTATGGAGAGACTGTTGCACATGGTTTTTATGTTTTATCTATGCTTGGATTTTTCACTTTACAAGATGGAGAGCGAGAATCCATGCAATTCTACGTAACTGATGCGAAGGCGGTAATTAATTATGGATTTGATAAGATAAGATTTATATCCGCTGTTCCTGTTGGTGGATTAATTCGAGACGTAACTTATATTTCTAAAGTTGAATTAGTTAAAAGAGGATTGAAATTCACGTCTCATCATACAATCGAAGTTCGAGGACAATCTAAACCAGCACTTATTTGTGACTGGATTAATTTGCTAATTTTGTAAAGTTTGTTTTTTTTAACCCCCAATTAAAGGAGGGGATATAACTATTTGATCTCCATCTTTCAATTTTGTGGTTAACTCATCTAAAAATAGATAATTCCTCCCATTTATCAAAATTACTACGTGGCTCTCTAATTTTCCTTTTGAGTTTATAAAAATTTTACGTATTTTGTTTCCATGTTCACTCATGAATAGATCGATGACATCACCTAATGTCTCAACACCGGAATAATCGATCTGAGATAATCCGACATCAGTAGAAAATATTGCCATTAACTTTAATATGACATTTGCCATTAAATCTTTAATATTCTATTGGTGTTAAAAATTTTATTCAATAGAATTATAAAGATTAATCATAAGGTTAAAAATTATATATTAATATTTTCAAATAAAGTATTATAAATCTCTCAATTCAAGTGAAGTGAATGAATTTCAAAAATGAAATCATCAAAGAATTAAATCAGATACTAAAAAAAGGTCAAGTGTTAACAGATTTAGAAGACCTTTATGTGTATTCTTTTGAAAAAATCTTTTTGGATCAGCTTAACATAAAACCTGATATTGTGGTTAGAGTTTCCTCTTTGGTCGAAGAGAATGAGCTAAAAAAATTAGCCAAAAAAGAGGATTTCATCTTAATTGAGAGGGGAAAAAGCATTGTACCAATTTTAAACAAATCTTCAAAACCTATAGTTTTATTAGATAATGTGGAAATTCCTAAACTCGAAAGTTGCCTTGATGAAACGAATCAAAAAGATGATTTAATCACAAGTTTAAACAAATTCCCTATAAGTGGGTATGGAACTTATAGAAATCTTGCTTCAGCGGTCCAGAATTTACTTATAGGAAAAACATTAAATAAATGTCAAAAATGTACGACGTGTAGTGGTTATTGCACAGTAAGTCCTTCTTTTAATGGAGTTGAGACGTTGTCATCGAAAGGAAGAATGCTTATTACTAAGGGTATTATGAAAGGCGATTTAACTTTTTCAGAGAAGATTGTTGATATTTTATATAACTGTACAGAATGTGGTCTTTGTTTTGCCCAATGTTTTCAAGATCTAGAGTTTCACGAGGCAATACTTTATTTAAGACATAAAATAGCCGAAAATAATTTGGTCCCACAAATTTTTCATACAGCAGCCAGTAACATTTTTGAACATGGAGATCCTAGTGCTATACCAGTTAACCGTCGACTTTCAAGGGTAAAAAATTATTCCAAATTGAATTTGCCAGAAAAAGCAGAAAACCTTTGTTGGTTAGGGTGTACAGTTGCAACTCGAACTCCAAAAACAGCTGAATCATTTATCAATATTTTAAACCATGTTGACATTGATTTCACGATGCTAGGAGAAGAAGAGGGATGCTGTGGTTATGTTTTAATTTCATCAGGGTTATGGGAAGAAGCAAAAAAAGTTGCGAAGAGAGTTATTGAAAGAGTTGAAAAAACCAAGGCTAAATCTTTAATAACATCTTGTTCTGGTTGTTATTACACTTTCACAAGACTCTATCCTGAAATTCTAGATGTTCAAATGCCGTGTGAGATCCTCCATACGTCTCAATTTTTTGAGAAAATGATAAAAAATGAAAAAATTAAGCTTAAACCTTTAGACATAAGTGTTACTTATCATGATCCTTGTTCACTTGGAAGGCATAGTAATGTCTACGATGCACCACGTAATATATTGAAAGCAATTCCCCGTTTAAAACTTATTGAAATGTCAATGAATAGAAATTGCGCGAGATGTTGTGGAGGTGGGGGGGGATTATGGTCGTTTAATAACAAGGTTAGTTTAGAATCAACAAAAACAAGACTTAAGGAAGATTTAGCTCCTACAAATGTTAATATTTTAACGACTGCTTGTCCTCAATGTCAATTAAACTTCCGGTTTGCTTCTCGTACTAAAGCTCTTGCTAATAAATCATTAAAAATCTATGATATTACAGAATTATTTGAATTAGCAATGAATTTTGAATGATTTGATCTTATTTTGCCAAACCTCGAACCTTTGGTTGGCCTGGCCATGGCCAAGAAATTCTATATTTGATATTACAGTGAGGACAAGTTGCTTCTTTGGCATTTGGTTGAACTGGAAAACGTTCAAGACAATTCAGACATCTACACTTAAGATTTTCACTCATATATTCATCACTTCTTTATATAAAATTTCAAGTAAATCTAATAGTTTTTAAGGCTTTTATAGTAATTAATTTGTTTTCTTAATTCTTAAATTGTTGTTAAATGGGTTCTATTATATTAATTTAAAGTAAATTACTAATTATTAGTTTTCGTTGAAATATTTAAATCTGATGGATAATTTAAATAAAAAGTAAAAATTTTTAATTTTTCAAGTGAATACTAATATTAAAATTGATTCTGAGTTTAATTCTGTAATATATGTGGGTACATATTCCCATCGCACTGAAAAGAATAGTGATTTACGATAAAACGAAATCAAGAGGTAAGGGTGAAAAATTATAGTTTGGAATAAAGAGATTGCTTATATTGATTTATCTACTGGTGAAATAATAAAAAAACAGATTCCAAAATCAATTCGAGAGCAATTTTTAGGGGGTAGAGGTATAAATATGTATCTTCTATACAATCACCTCTCACCTGGAACTGATCCTTTAAGCCCTGAAAATATATTACTTATAGGTGCAGGTTTACTTACTGGAATCCCCGCAATGGGGAGCGGAAGATGTGATATCGCGGCAAAATCACCTATAACTGGTGCTATTGGCGATTCAAATGTAGGAGGATTTTTTGCACCCGAAATGAGAATGGCTGGATTAGATCATTTGGTTATAACAGGAAAAGCTGAAAAACCGAGCTATCTTTGGATACATGATGGAGATATAGAAATATTAGATGCAAGCCATCTATGGGGAAAGGACACATTTGAAACGCAAAGCTTAATCCGCTCGGATCACGGAGATGAAGAAATCAAATCTTTAGTAATAGGTAGAGCAGGAGAAAATCTTGTACGTTTTGCTAATATAAGAACTGGGATGAAAAACTCTGCTGGACGAACTGGTATGGGTTGTGTTATGGGCTCAAAGAATTTAAAGGCAATAGCCGCTCGTGGAACTATGGATATTGAATTTGCTTATCCAGAGGAATTATTAGCTTATTGTAAAGAAATGATCGATATGGTTATGAAGAATCGATATTCTAGAGCCGCATCAAAGTGGGGTACTCTTATTATATATAGTACTACAAATACTACAGGATTGATTCGAACTAGAAACTTTCAGTTAAATCAGTTGGAGCAAGGTTGGGATATTGAACCTGAAGAAATGGATAAATATACAGTTGGAATGTCGGGCTGTTATGGATGTCCTGTGAGCTGTCGCCATCGTTATACTTTGAAAGAAGGTTCTTTTGCTCCTATTTTTGCAGAAGGGCCAGAATACACTTCTTTAGGAGCATTTGGTACAATGGTTGATTGTAAAAAAATGGAAACTATTCTTGTGGCAAACCATCTAGTTAACAAGTATGGCTTGGATACATTAGAAACTGGGGGACTCATCGCTTGGGCAATGGAACTGTATGAGAAGGGAATACTCACTGAAAAAAAGACAGATGGACTAAAACTTGAATGGGGTAATGAAGAAGTTCTTTATGAGCTAATCCGAAAAATTGCCTATCGTGAAGGTTTTGGGGATGTACTTGCTGATGGATTCAAGATAGCAATCCCTAAGATAGGCGAAGAATCTAGATATTATGCTATTGAAGTAAAAGGTATGAGTAATTTACATTCAGATGAACGTCCTACGCCTAGCTTGGCATTGGGTATTACCACATCAACGAGAGGTGCTGATCATTTGAGAGGGCGTCCAGCTATAGATCTGTATGGATTACCAGAAGATTATCTAGAGGAGATATATGGAGGAAAAATATCTTCAGATTATCGATCTTATGAAGGAAAGAGTCGCATGGTATGGTGGCAAGAACTCTTGTATGCAGTTACAGATTCAATTGGTACATGCAAGTTTCAAACAGTTTTTTTAGCTGTTCATGCTCCAAAATGGGAGGAGTACTCAAAACTAATCTATTTAGTTTCAGGGATGCAGTATTCACGCTCTCAACTCATGGATATTGGTGAAAGAATTTACACTCTTGAAAGAATGTTCAATAATAGAGAAGGTTTTTCAAGAAAAGATGATACTCTACCAGAAAGATACTTCGAAGAACCAACTCCTATAGGATTACCACGAGTGAAAGGACTAAAAATCGATAGAGAAAAATTTGAAAAAATGCTCGATGAACATTATAACCTTCATGGTTGGGATAATAAAGGAGTTCCTACTGAAAAAACTCTCCGAAGACTAGGGATTGAAAAAGAACCAACTCATATTATTTAAAATTGAGGGATATCAAATGCAAAAAATATTATTTGTCGATCCGGAAAAATGTACTGGATGTAGGCTATGTGAAAATGCATGTTCTCTCTTTCATGAAAAAGTTAGTAATCCCTCTCGAGCAAGAATTCATATTGTAAAATGGGAAAATGCTGGTTTATATGTGCCAATGATTTGTCAGCAATGTGAAACACCTATTTGCGAAATTGTGTGTCCTATGGGAGCTATAAGTAGAAATGAAAAGACAGGGGCAGTGATTATCAATGAAGATTTATGTGTAGGATGTAACCTTTGCGTAACTTTTTGTCCACTTGGTGGAGTAGGAATTAATAAGAATAGAAAGATTATAAAATGCGATCTTTGTGAGGGTGACCCTATATGCGTAAAATTTTGCCAACCTGGTGCCCTTCAATTTATAGATGCTAATACTATTAATCTAAAAAAAAGAAGAATTGCAGCAGAAAAATTATCAGAATTAATGAAAAAATTGTTAGATGTATCAATATAAAGATTTTTTATGAATATTTAAAGAGGATTCAATATGCAGGAAAAATTTAAAATTGGAATAATTGGTATTGGACCAACTGGGGGGATTTTAGCAGCACAACTTGTTAAAGCAGGACACAACGTGGTTCTTGTTGATATCAATAAAAGCCATATGGATAAGATAAAAAAGAATGGATTAACTTTAACGAACCTCAATGATTTCAATGTGAAATTCCCAAAAGAAAACATATGCTATTCGATAGATGAGCTGGAAAATAAAGAACTAGATACTTTATTCATCGCTGTAAAAGCATCTCATCTTGAGGAGATTTTACCACAAATAAAAAAAATAATGGAACCCAACACAACCATAATTAGCTTACAGAACGGTTTTGATACTGAGGAACTTATTGCAGAGTATGTAGGAGAAGAAAATACGATTCGTATTGTTGTTAACTATGCTGGAAATATTTTAGAGGATGGAGTCATAAGGATGTCATTTTTTAATCCACCAAACTACTTAGGTGTATTAGTTACTGAAGCTGAAGACAAAGCCAAAAAACTAGCAGAAATCATCAATTCAGCAGGATTAGAAACTGTATATACTCCAGATATCAAAAAATATGAATGGACAAAATGTATACTTAACACAATAAGCCCTGTTTGCGTTGTCACCCGTACGACTATGAAGCAAACAATGGGATTTGAAGACACAAGAAAGATTTGCCGAGAAATATTACGCGAAGGAATTGAAGTTGCACGTGCGCGAGGTCTTAATTTTGAACCAGATTTTTTAGATAAATGTATGAGCTACTTGGATAAAGCAGGACACCATAGAGTTTCAATGGAAGCTGATATTAATGCTGGAAATCCATCAGAAATAGGATATCTTAATGGAAAAATAGTAGAATATGGAGAACTCGAAGGAATACCGACACTTTATAACAAAATATTCGTTTCGTTAATTAAAGGATGCGAATTACCTCCTGTAAATCGTGATTAAATAAATTCGATTAATGCTAAACTATGAGCAATGAAATATACTTTGTTGGTATTGATGTTGGAACTAGCTATGTAAAATCAGTTCTTATCAATAATACAAAAGAAATTCTAAGTTCTTTTTTTAAACGTACTGGTACTTCCATTGAGAATTCCAGTAAAACTGCTTTTCAAAAAGTTATTTCAGATGGAACTCTATCCGAAACTACTATATCATCTATTATGGCAACAGGATATGGAAAAAATAAAGTTTCCTTTGCTAATAATTATAAAACTGAAATAAGTTGTCATGCAAAAGGAGCATATCACTATTTTCCTAAAAAAATTACAGTTATTGATATAGGAGGCCAGGATACTAAAGTTATTAAACTTGATGAGAAAGGAAAAATAGTAAGGTTTAAAATGAATAGAAAGTGTGCTGCTGGAACAGGCGCATTTATAGAGGAGATAGCTTATCGTCTTGATATTCCCTTAAAAGACTTAAATAATTTGGCTGCTAAATCTACTTTAAATGTTCCTCTTGCTAGCTTTTGTACTGTTTTTGCGAAAACAGAAATTCTTACTCGTATTAAAGACGGAGAAAAAGTAGAAGATATGATAAAGAGTGCGTTTGGCTCTGTTATAAAGAGAATAATTGAAATGACTGAGATTGAAGGTACAGTTGTTCTTACCGGTGGAGTGATAGCTCATAATAATATCGTGGGGGAAATCTTGAAAACAGAATTAAAAGCAGATATCTTAATTCCACCTCACCCACAATTTATAGGGGCAATAGGAGCAGCTCTATTTGCGTTGGAAACCTATAATCTAGAGTGAAAACGATAAATTTTAAAAAAAAGAATAAATTAAGATAGATTTAACCTTTTTAACTTATTACTCTACCAAGTTCTTTTCTTGATTTCTTTGTATTCTCATTAGTAATATAGAAACCGATAAAATAAGCGATTAGAGCTAGAAGGAAAAGACACAATGCTGATACGTAAAACCAGCGCCCTCTTTCTCCCAAAACCTCTATGATTACCCATTTAAGTAACCAGGTCGCAACCCCACCTACGAGAACAAAAACAATATCGAAAAATGCATTGATAAAAGTATCCTTTCTATTTTCATATTTTAGTCCTAGTCTCCACAGAATTGTGTTTTCTATGATTTCCCATATAACACCTACGATAAGAACTAATAATAAGATGAAAAACCATGGTATAAGAGCTGGACCTATAAATAGTTCCCATAAAGTTATAATTAATGAAAATAATGAAAATGCACCAATTCCAAAGGCAATATGACCCCAACTATAATAATCCCATGGAGAACGGCCCACGTAATCTTCTAGAAGGCCTACAAAAGGTAAATAATGTTTATTTTCTGATTCTGTATCTGACATATTTAATCCTTTTTTTTTGATATTTCAAATTAAAGTATGAATAATAAAGAAATAAATAAATTTATAATTAATCCTACAAATGTTTCGGTTAATCCTATTATAAGTAAACTAATATTTTTTTTTAAGTAATTTATCTATTTATAATATGATTTAAGAATCTATGAGGGATTTTTAATAAAAATTTGAAAGATTGTTGTGTAACCAATAGTGGAGTAAGTTATTAAATTATTTTGTCGGTAGCATTCTAAAATTTAAAACATAAACACTTTTGATTATTTAAAATGAACTTCATGCTTATTAAGAACTTAATAAAATGTAAAATTATTTTTATTAGAATGAAGAGGAACAAAAATTTATAAAAAATTTCGGAATACCTTTTTCAAAAAAATCTGGTTAATGCGTTTTTTAGAGAAGCAAATTTTTTTTTTTCAATTAAAATTATGAGCTCTTTTAACTTTTATTTCTAAAATAAGGATGTAATAAAGAAAGCTAATAAAATTAATCTCATAATGTTATCATACCAATTATATTTACAGAAAAATGGAACAGAACGTTCATAAAATTCACGAAACATTTATTAATATAGTTGACTAGATACATAATAGAAAAAAATTAATTTTTTTTCTAGTAGTGGAATGTTTAAGCCATATTTATTCCTCCACGAATAATAAAAATTCATTCCATTACTCTCTTTTTTTTTATAAATAATAAATTACTGAAAGTTTTAGTTTTGTAAATTTAGTCTAATTGACAGTTAACTTAAATTTAAGAAAATTTTCTTTTAATTAACTATTTAAGTTAATCTACAGATTTACTTTTCATAAATTCTTTAATAAGTGTAGGTAGGACTTCATATAAATCACCCACGATTCCATAGTGAGCGATACTATAAATAGGGGCATTTGGATCTTTATTGATTGCTACAATAATTTCAGAATTTTGCATCCCTACTAAATTATTGAATTCCTTTTCGTAATAGGTGATTAGCTATTACTAATCTTTGGATTTCTGAGGTTCCCTCATATATCTCCCCCATCTTAGCATCGCGAAAATATCTTTCAACAGGATAAGCTTTCATTAGCCCATATCCACCATGTATTTGAACTGCATCATGTGCCGCTTGCATTGCTGCTTCAGATGCAACTAACTTTGCCATCGAACTTGTATATCCATATTCTTTTCCTTGATCACACAAATATGCAGCCTTATAAGTTAACAAACGGCCAGATTCAATAGCACATGCCATATTGGATATCATCCACTGGATTCCTTGAAACCTTCCTATTGGTTGTCCAAATTGAACTCTTTCATTTGCATATTTAATAGAAGCTTCTAATGCCGCCTGACCTAATCCTACACATTGAGCTGCTATGGAAATTCTCCCAAAATCCAATGTCTGCATAGCCAATTTAAATCCATCTCCTTGTTTTCCCAAAATATTATCCTTTGGGACACGAACATCTTGAAAAACAAGCTCTGAAGTATTTGAACCTCGAACTCCCAATTTATCCTCTTTTGCACCAACAGAATAACCAGGTGTATCAGTGTCAACAATAAAAATAGTTAATTCTTTTCGAGAACCTTTTTCTCCTGTTGCAGCAACTACTAATAAAGTTTCTGCTATACCCCCATTTGTAGCAAAAATTTTACTACCATTTAAAATCCATTCATCACCATCTTTCTCAGCTTTTAATTGCACTCCTGCAGCATCAGAACCAGCATTTGCTTCAGTTAAACAGAAAGCACCAATTTTATTACCTTTTGCAAGGTCAATTAGAAATTGTTGTTTTTGATCTTCTGTACCAAACCTATAAAGGGGTTTTGCGACAACAGAACAATGAACTCCCGTTGTAACCGACCATGATGCATCCACTCGTCCAATTTCTTCAGTAACAACACAAAAACTTACTGTATCATTATGAAGTCCTGCTCCACCATATTCTTCTGGAATACAAGTCCCAAAGTAATTCATTTCTTTCATCTTTTCCATTACTGTCTCGTCTAATTTTTGAATATCATCGCTTTCTTGTGCGACCGGAGCAATATATTTCTCAGCAAATTCTCGTGTAACTTCTTTTAGTAGCTTTTGCTCATCATTTAAGGCAAAATCCATAATAAATCAACAAATTCTTTACTCTTTTATTAAAATCTTACTAATGAAATATTCTATTTTAAAAAACTAGTTAATAATCATAATTATATTTTATTAAATTTTTAACGCAGTAAGAAAAAGGATAATAGACAGTCAATATTTGCCTTTTAAAAAAAGCATCTTTTATACACAATTTTTATATAGTTTCGAGATCAAATTTTATATTAAATTAGTTAATTAAATAAATAAGTTTTTAAGCAAAATTAAAAACAAAAAAAATATTGTTCATTCTAGTTTTTAAAATTGTTTAATTACAAATTATAATATAAAAGGAAAGAAATTTCAATGGAAGTTGAACAAGTTTTTTTAAAACTCTTTGGGAGAAATCTCATAAGTTATAAAAAGCTTGAAAATGGTCAAGTTGCAGGTTCAGGGATTCTCAATCCAATTCTTGATAGGTTAAGTATTTACCGACTAATTTTCATGATTCTCTTACAAGCTAATTTTTATAAAAATATGGAAGTTGGAAGATGGAAAGGAAAAATAGTTTCAAATACTTTTGCTCCGCCAGTCGGAAGTCGACCTATGTTACGTGCTTTAAAGGGTTTAATAAGATCCCAATTATTGCCGTATCCATTCCCAATTGCAATGACCTTTGCGATAACTTATAATTGTCAATGTAAATGTGTTCATTGTAGTGCTGGGAGGCATCTTAGAAAAGATAAAAAAGAATTATCTACAGAAGAGGCAAAAAAGTTAATTGACGATGCTCAAAAACTAGGAGTAACTATTATTGCATTCACTGGAGGGGAACCCTTACTACGAGAAGATCTTTTCGAGCTTATTTCTCATGTAGATAAGAGAAAAGCAATGCCTGTTATGTTTACAAATGGTCAATTTCTTACTGATGAAAATGTTGACAAACTGGCTGAGGCGGGGCTTTATTCGATATTCTTGAGTATAGATTCACCTGATGCTGAAGAACAT
>Ga0114922_10000521_pt1 | contig 36860 bp, 52 predicted proteins | sample AartaG_FD_100975 | JGI IMG/M metagenome (GOLD analysis project Ga0114922, IMG submission 100975) | Deep subsurface microbial communities from Aarhus Bay to uncover new lineages of life (NeLLi) - Aarhus_00045 metaG | ecosystem: Environmental > Aquatic > Marine > Oceanic > Sediment | place... | reverse complement strand
TACCCACAATCTCCCATTTACCCCCTTCTATCTCCTTTATGAAATCAGTGTCAGACAAAACAGAAACTACATTGTCATCAACCGTCTCAAGCCTGCCACCGTCTTCTTCAGCAGCTAACATCAGCTTGTCATGCTCGGCCTGTGTCAGCCCACTCCCTGATGCATACACAATCAGCCCTGCTGAATTCGCTGTTCGTAGAGAGACCTGATTAAGGTTCATCACATCAGCAATATTGCTGTTGGCTCCGACAGCACTCACAGCATACTGCCCATCCTCAAATGTCACCGTGTAGCCGTTGATAAACTCTATGGTACGAGCAAAAGTCAACCCTGCAAGCGTGACTTCCACATTGTGTATGTGCGTATCAAGATGCGCTATGCCTTGTTCGTTATCCATTAAGTCGATGATATCTTCTCTAAATGTTTCAAGGTTAAGCTCATACACACTACCCCCCAAAGGTGTGAGATAGTTCTGAGGAACGTTTATCACCCGACTGCCCCAAGTAATCGAGATAGGCATTAGTTCGGGTTGCCTCCAAGCTCTTTAACCATACCACGTAACCGTTCAATCTCATCTATTAATTCCTGATTCTTTGCATTCTGACTCGTCATAAGATTCTGATTAATTGTTTTTAACTGAAGCATTTGCTTCTCAAGTGAGTTAGCAATATCAATATGTAATTGTACATCCTCTCTGAGCTTATCCATATCAGCGTTCTGTCGCATAATACCTCTATTCTGCGTCTCCATCACCCTGTGCAACTGCTCATAGTCTGACTTATAATCTCTCACATCACCGTTACCATTCATTTTATCTCCTTTATTCATCTGGTATTACATACACAGTAACCGCTAACCCGGTATCTTTGTCAATAGTTTCCACGATAGGCTGATTCTTATACAGTGGAGATGAGGTACTCCGTCTTGCCCTACCCGACACAGGTTGGTCGTTCGCCCACGACCTTGTATCTGATACCACTCCACTAGCATTTGTCAAACTATTAAAAATAACTCCTGTCACTGTAGGTGACCCTGTAGCAGGTGAACTAGGTGTGGTTCCAATCTGATACGTATAATTATTTGCATCCACATAAGTCACCTGGGCAACAATATTATATTCATTTTCCGTACAACCCTTCACATGAATCCAATCATTCGTGCCTAAATTATGACCAGAGTGGTTCACCGTTACAGTCGTTCCAGACCGGGACACTGAAGTGACTGCCTGATTATAGTAAAGGTCACCACTCCCGGCTGAAGCTTCCAATAACACTCTAGCATTTTCAATCAACGAGAAGTCAGTCACATCTTTAACTGTTATCACCGTATCTACACTCACACCAAGAAATGTTACCGCAGCACCTTCCGATGACGTAGGGTCTGAACCATTGTTCTTATTGATTGATATGGCTGACCCTGAAGAGTTGTACACATCATATGTGTTACCACTAAATGTTAGGTTGTCATAAGCATAAGGAGTACCTACAGCACTAGGCATCTCAACCCCTGCCCCTGTTGTGTTAGCAATAAAAGCACATCCAACAATGTCAATGCTTTCATTCCACAGCACGGCTGCATCCGCATGTGATGTGTTAATAAAAAAGCTATCCCTTACATCACAAGTAAAAGGGTCAATCTGCCCACACGCCTCAAAAGAACAACCAAGAACCTCAGCAGACGTGGCAGATTTACTAAACCACATATCTCCTGCACCATAAAAGGAACTTCCATATAATTTAAAATTATCAACATCCGTATCGGTCTTTGCGTCTATAGTAAACACACCTGTTTGAGACGAATCTTCAACACGAACAACACAACCCTGAACACCTTTACCTCCAACTTTATCACCTAAAATAAATTCAGTCGTACCTGTCCCATTATCTTCAATGTCAAAATCATAAAGAGCAGAGTCTACGGGTCTATCTTCAAACACCACAACTTGCGACTTCGCTTGAAATTTAGTACTGTTTGTCCCTGCTGAGTCTCCAAACCGAAGCATCCCTGTAAGATAAAACACTCCACTTATCTTTCTAATAACCCCCCAACCATTTGTGGTGCTATCATCGGCTGAAAAAATATTATCAAAATCAAAGTACCCTCCTGCATCATCACCATACACAGACAAACCATCACAACAATGAATCATATCAATCCATGTATTCTGGGCGTTCTTAGCTGTACCAGTATGATTCATCCTCACACCAATCGTAGTAACTGCTGTGAGTGTAGGTGCTGTTCCTGACGTTGGAGTTCTGTCACAATCAAGAACAAGGTTCCACCAACCACCAGGGTACGTGTCCCCACCACCAACCGTGTAGTAGGCAGTATTTGTAGCATCACCAAGAATTATTTGAAGTCCATTACTGGCAACAGGGTCAAGCTCTTTAATCGCAACCGACATCCACCACAAACGAAGATGCTTGCCTGATAGATTCCACGTACCAGAAATTGTTACATCGTTAGCTCCCCCACCTCTGACCGTAAACCCCATACAGCCTGTACCCTCTTTATAGAAATCAGTCGTCAGAACAGGAGTCTCCCCTGTCCAATCACCTGAGTTTTGACAGGTATTGATTGACAATGTGTTCCCATAAGCTGCTACTGTGACTGCCATTACAAATCCTTACCAAGCTTTACAATTCTATCATTATCCCATCTATCCAAAAAGTAATAACCACAATCAGGGTTTAGCAGTGGAGGAGCTTGTGGAAAAGGAGCACACTTTGAAGGTCGGTCTTTACTGTGAAACTTCTCACAGTAATATTTACCATCAACAAAAACTAACTCTTTACAGTCTTCCTTCTGGCAACACCAACCACATTGTAAGCATCGCCCCTTTCTCAGATAACGCAGCCGTTTATGTAAAGGCTTCCCTACGGCGCGTTTTCTGCCTGGGATTACCAGTGTGGCATCCAAAACACACCTCCATACTCTCCTTAGTAATCATCAATTCGAGACGCAACCGCACTCCCACCTGTAGCTCCCAACGCAGCTTGTGATTCAAAAGTTTTCATAGGTGTAGCAGACGTACCTTCTCGCACTCTAACCCACAATGTTCTAGGTGAATCATACTGAATAGTGAACTCTTCCGGGTCAGCAGCAGCAGCCTTGTCGATAAAAGCAATCATAACCCCGTTAGTTATCGCAGCAGGTTTAGCCAAATAATCCGATGACGTGATTGCAAATGCATCATCTCCATCATGAGAATTATAAGCTTGGTATTTAATCTCCCCATTGTTCAATGTGATTCTCAAAATACCACTTGCAGGAGTGTCAGCAGGAATGTTACCTGCGCCTACATTAACTTCAGTTTCACCATTAGCGTCTAGAGCAACCGCAAGAGTCATCTCATCCCACTCAAAGTCGTTGCCAGTATCTTTATTACCAATCAAGATTCGGTCTCCGACATTGATACCCGACAGGGAGAACGTGACATTATTCGGAGGAGTCTGAGCAGCACCAACCAACGGCTGTACTGTATCCGTAGACAGCAAGTCATCAGGGTCGATACCAATTCCAAAAGCACCAATCAACGAACCCGTGTACGAACCCAAACTAATCTTAGGCACTGTCTGTGGTGTAACCGAACCGCTCACATCACAAGTATCTCCAGAGGTCAACCCCCGAATCTCAAGAGTATCAATAGGAGCAACACCATATATCAACTGAATGTACATATCATCGTCAGTGGTGTTTTCAGCCAACATAATACCTTCTCCACCACCCACATCATCGTCTACAATTGTGGTGTCGATAGTACAAAACTTTGCTCTAGCACTCGCCTCTGTAATAATGTCACCATCAGCCAAAGCTGTTGTAATATCATCCAAAGCAACAAGCATTTGATTGGTGTCGTTATCCCACAATATTCGACCAGAGTTAATCTGAACTGACGCTCGTTCAATCGTAACAAACTCCCCATAAGCAAATACACCTGTCTTGGTGTCGTAGTCAATCAGTGTTCCCCACGCAACCTTCTCATTCTGAGTAAAGTCACCTGTTGTACCAGTGTAAGCAAAACTGTGTGTGATACCCAGGAACACCTCGCCGTTCATACCATACGGGTCAGCAGCTTCAGGAGAATCATTACCCGTAATCTCCTTTATCCACTCATACACCGCACGCATGGCAAGAGCATTCGTGTTGTACGTCCACTTCGAATAATACTCCTTGTCACCATTTCCATTCAGAATGTCAATAAGCTGCCAACCTTCCGTGTTAGTAGGGATGTCACCGCTTGACCATGCCTGAACAGTTGCAATCGCTGTAGTATTCTGAGCATCCGGGGTAGAACTCACAGCAGCAACAGACTCAGAATCCCCAAGTGTAACGTTAAAGAAGTCATAACTGTCACCCCACGTTCGAACTTGCACTCGAACACGCTTACCATCAATGTCAGCCCCATTCTCACGGGTTTTAACAAGGATACGCATAAGAGTTCCTGTGCCTGCGTCTCCGTTATACCCTCCTCCACTCTGGTCACCCCAGAAAGGTGAAGTGGTGTCATAGTAATCGTTATTCTGTATAACCTGAATTTGGGTAGTAGAAGTGTTGACAGCACCCAGGACTTTCAGACCCGAATACACTGTTTCTGTAATTCCTGCCCCCTGTCTTACTGACCCCCCATAAAGATACTCTGCCACAGTGTCGTCAATATTATATCCATTGATAAGTTTGATAATACTATCAGTAGAACGCTCTGAAGGAGTCAAACTTGTAATATCCACATAGTCATCAGCCGTAGCAGGTGCTTGGTCGTCAGCAATACCCTGAAGAAACCTATGGAGTTCCAGTACAGTGAAATGGTCTGTTCCCGACACCCATCGTATGTCTCCGTTAACCGCAACAGAGAACTGAGTTGCCATAGTCATTTAGCTTCTCCTAAATGTTATCTGTTTCTCGCTCCAACACTTTGCTGTGCCTGTGCCAACATCTGCTTCTCTTTTTGCTTTTCAACCTGTGCTCGTTCTATCTCAGCACGCACCGACTCTATCATTAACAAACCATCCCACTCAGCTTTATCCAAATCATTGAAATGGAATGTGGCTCCTGCTTGATGAATGCCATGGAGCCAAAAGATGTGTCGCACCCAAGGCACAACCCCGAATGCTCCATCAATTTCATCCAGTCTCGTCTTACTGACATTCTTACCACACTGTCCACAAATCTTGTCTTGACTCTGTGCCGTCTGATACTTTGGACACCGTTCCTGACCAGGGCAAACGTTTCTCTGAAAACCTTCTGCTATAAGCGTCTTTATGACCTCCCGAACAATCGCAGAGGTCTCGGTTAGTTTCCCTCGTCATCCTCAAACTCAGACGTAAACAGGTCACCTATCGCCTCACGCTTATGATACGCATCAATAAGCTCTTTCCAGTTAGCTTGCTCCATCAAGTCAGCACCATCATATGTGTAGCCCTCTACCTTCTTAACCAGTTTATCAAACAACTGTATGTAAGGCTTGATATCCGTGGGAACACTAATTGAACTGACATTACGTTCCTTAGTCCGGGTCAGGCGCATACGGCTCTGAAGCCTACTGATGTTCTTATAATCAATAGCATCCGGTGAATCAAAATAGAATGTCACCTCATGCTGAGTCATTGTATCCTCAACATTCTGCAACACTACAATACTCACCTCAACACTATCAGAACCAAGGTCTAGAACAACAGCTTCTTCCAGTTCATCAGTACGTCTCCATGTCGTCATGAAACCCGCAACAGCTTGAACCTTGTGAGGCAGAGGAATCAGTTCTTGCCAATCCTCTTTCTCGTTAACATCCACACCGTCAACAGCGTAGCCCTTAACCCGAACAATCAACTTCTCCCATAGCTCAAGGTTCTTAGCTTGAACATTATCAGACACCTCGAAAGTCTCACGACCTCTACTCAGGCCAAGCTCAGACACGCCCTTATGATAGGCTGTCCAATCTTGGAGAGTAGGTAGCCGAAAATAATGCCTCAGCACAACCTTTCGGCTACCCCTAGCGTCTGTAACCTTGAACATACATTCCTTCACACTTAAATCGTACATGTACCAACTCTCCTATTTAAATTTCACTTCTTACGTTGCTGTCCCCAGATACTCAGTCTGAAGATTCTGCACCTCTAGCCTGAGTAGCGGAGTTGACGCTTGGTCATCATAAATAACTGTTTCCTCATCAAAGCTGACAGCGTATGTCCACACACCGTCATTATCTTCAATGGGAATAGCCCGGTAATACAGATTCGGAAAACGCATCCGTAGATAGTGTCGATAATCAGTTCCCTCTGTGTAATCACCTTCACAGTAGATATCTAACGCCATCTCAGTGTTGTTCAAGAAATCAGTGTACAAATCACTTGATGCATCCAAGTCAAGAACCAGACTCGGAACAACACTACGAGCACCAACCTCCATGCGTCCACGATACAACCCACTAGTGGGAAAGTATCCCCGGTCTTCTTTGGGGTTGTTGTTAAAGGTAACTGACCAACTCCTGACACGAGTAGAAACATCTTCCTGTGAATCACCAAGCTTAACCGTAACTGAATTTGAAGCTAGGTAGGACACAGTAGCTAGCGAAGGCATAGTCTTAGCCGAAGATGAAACTACACCACTACCCACCATTTCCATCGCTACATTAAGAGTTTCAAAACCCTCTCCTGTAATCGTCATCGAACTCATAGCCAGTGAAGGCAAGGCACGCTTAATACCTGTAGAAACCCTCTCAATAACCGTAGTGGTCGGCAAGACTGCTGTTCCTGCTGTCGGAGGGTCAAAAAATTCCATATCGTGATGATATGTATTCGTAGACCCCACAGCATCAGGCTGTGTCGTAGTCACCTTACCCAATAGTAACGAAGCTGCCCAACCCAGAGCCAGAGAACTGCCATCCATACTCCGTGACAGCATAGTGCTTCGAGCCACTTCCCACGTAGTCGTAGGAAACTCATGGCCCTTACCATATGTCTCTTTATCCGAACGAAGCTCCTTCGTCAACTCAGCAACACTAGCCTCCCGCACAGGATGAGACAGGTCAACATCACCGTCAACGAGTACAGTGTCATAGTCATCCTGAATCTTCGCAGAGAAGGCCCACTGCATATCCAGTGTTCTTTGTGCTTCATAGCCTGGAAGTGTCATCGTTTACTCCTTACTTACTTCCTCGATTTTGTCCTCACTCTTCGTAGGCTCAGGCACAGGCTTCGGCTTAGGTACAGGCTTAGCCTTCACCTTGTCCACATACTTTTGTACTCTTTTGTACTGAGCTTCATCCAAATCAACTTCACCATCAGTATTAATAATAATAGAACCACCAGGGTCAGTCAAGCGTAACACTTTGCCAACCCCTTTCTTAAGCTTAACTTTAACTTTCGGCATTCTTACCTCCTAGGATAAATTAACCCAACGAACTCCCCTTGGACGGTAACCCATCTGTGCCTCAATCAAAAACGTGTCTCGTTCATCCTGAATCACATTGAACACCGTTGGATGGTCAAGCTCGCTTAATCCAGGTAGGAGTTCTATCTCACCACCCAGGTTGTTTCCATACAACACAGTATACACATCTTCATACATTGTCAGCATACCCACATTAGTAGGTGGGTTATCTGCTAACAATGCATCCTCTTCACTCCTGTCTCCCATCTTAGCCAACAGTACTAACTGAAGTTCCAACTGATGCCACCTCTGAGTAGCAGGATAAGGCTCACTCTGTACTGTCAACGGATTTATTATAATGCAGTAATCTGCAAAATCCGGCAAAACCTCAGGAGAATATTTCATAACCACCACAGTATCCACATACGTCAGTGTAGGAGCGTTCGTTAACGCTGTCTTGACAGCAGTCACAACCCCTTTCGGGAATACAGACATTACGAGTCGTCCTCCTCTACATGAAGCTCAAGCTTCAGCGTATGGATACAACATGAAGAGTCATAAAAGAACACAAACTCCTGAGGCGCATCCTGTATATAACTCGCCTTTGCCACTCCAGTTGCATATGAAGCCGACACAAGCTGTTGGTTGTTACGTAAAATAGTCCTAACTATCTTCACCAGATTAAATGCCCACTCTTCTGCATCTACTTCACCATCTTGATTATGTAAGTTCTCAACTCCACCACAAATAATATCCTGATTGATAATCAAAAACTTTTGCTTTATACGACCCGACTCAATCGCTATCGTACTAAAGTCTCCAAGCATTAAAAACTTATTAGCATCCGATGGTAGCTTAGATATACTCGTCTTTAATATGATATCACAGTACCCCGCTAGAGATTGACCTGTCTGCATCTCTGCATCCATAATCTCATATAAGGCTTCCTTATGTTTTATCATACCATCTTCCGATACATATCAACTCGCATCCGCTCAAGCCAATACAAAAACCATTCATTAGTCTTATCTACCGCCTGATTGAGTAAGTACTGAGGACGCTGACCTGCAACTGAAGGTGCTCTGTGTTTAATACCATGCTGCTCCCACACTAGATTCTTAGCCTGTCTAGGAACAATACGAGTTTTAAACGGGCCATAAAGACCTGTGCCTTGGTCAACAAAAGAACTGTAGTTAACCCCAGAAAAATCTTGATTACGCCAACCTAAATTAAATCGAATAGCTCCTTGGGAATACACACGAAATCCCCATGTTGCAATCTTGCTCTTTAACTTACCTGTCTCTCCTTCAGGAGTTACTTGCGCAAGAATTTCTCGACTCTCTCTCATTATCTTGTGAGAGTATAGAGTTATCTTAGACAGAATCGCTCGCTCAGCCATCCCCACAGGAGGAGGAAAAACCCCTTTCTTGCTGATGATGGTGTAATAAGGCATTAATCTACCCCATCAGGTACAAACCCCTCAGCACCACGAGCCGTTTGAATAACCTCCTCCGCAGCACTGTGTATAGTGCCTCTGGTAGGAAACTCATCGAGTCCTGGGAACACCGTCTGTATGACATGATACCAAGCCAAGTTATAGCTATCCTCATCCTCAATCATCTCAGAAGGTATAAGGAAGTTAGCCATAGATATGAATGACTCAGCAAGCTCTCGTATCTCCTTCGCAAAGGACATGTTCTGATACTCGCCTCCACGTGCCATAGCCATCTGCTTAACAATCCCCTGCTCAGTCGTCTTAACCGCAACAGCAGGAAGAGCAAAACCCACAGCCAAACACGCCTCAGCCTTCTTCAACATATCATTAAAAGGAACTACCAAAGTCTCTTGCCTTGCAGCATCGTAGTTCGTAGCACCAATCATTTCATGCAAAAAATAACTGGCTATGTCTAAATAAAAGCGAAGAGAGTCCTCCAAGATACGGTCACTTAGATTCCCGGCATGTTTAACATCGTCTATAGATGCTAATGTAGACCATACAGGCATGTATCACCACTACGGTTTGGATTTCTTCTTCCCGCTCGTAGACCTACGAGTTGTCGTCTTAGGTGCAGGCTTAGTTTCAACCTCAGTCTGCTCTTCAACCAATGACCTAGCCTCATCCATTTCTTCAGAGATACCTGCTTCTTCTTCGGTTATATCATCAATCACTTCAGGTTCCGGTGCAGGCTTTGGAGGATTCACCATCTTCTCAATCTCTTTCGGGTCAACGTCAAGCTGAGACATAAAGTCTTCTGAATCCTGCTTTTTCCGTAACTTGAAAGCAGCAATCATTTTACGCTCACGGTCAGTCATGTGCTTAGCCAGAGCTTTGTCTGCGTCATAAGCAACAACCATCTCCTCCAACGTCACCTTGCGATAGAACACTCGCTTGTACAACTTAACCTGACGACGAGCTATCTGGTCATCACTAAAATCACTAAACATCCCTGCGATTTCAGTTGTAGCCGGAAACACCTCACCCTTACGGTAGACTCTGCTACCTACTGTTAGTCCATCAGCAACACACATTGCTAGCATGTACAACTCTCCATAGTAAATTCCCACCTCCATCCCCCTCGCAGGGGTCGTAAGACCCCATTGAGGTTATTGTTCTCTTACGAAAAACCTAACTGTAACTCCTTTGCAGCTTCTTGTGGGCAATAACCATTATGACCTTTAGTCATCGCCTACCTATTAAGCTACCTGTGCATAGATGATGTTGTCAGGACGCATAATTATTGGCAGAAAGTTGTACTCCACAAGCACGAAACGGGCTGAGGGGTCGGTTGTCTTCCAACTCTTAGCGAACTTACCAACATACTGCTTAGGCGCATCTTCGTCAGCCGACAGTCCTTCCATAAGTACGAAAGGATTTCCACCCTTTGCCATCATAAAGATGTGAGTGGACGGAATGTACTGCTGAAAAACCTCTGAGGTGTTCTCGTAACCACCATCAAAAATGTGCCAGTTCATTCCAAGTAAACCTTCAATCTCGCCTGTCTGGAGATACCCATGTTTGTGACGCTCTGAAAAAAGTGAAAGGATATCAGAGTTCTTATAGACCATCTCCATCACATCCGAAGACAAATAGAGGTCAGTAGGAGCAAAACCACTCTCCTGAGTGATAAGCTTCTTCCAAGCCTTGATGTTTCCAATGATATCCGCATTCAGGTAATCACTCCACAACGTTGCAGCAGTTGGTTTGTGAGTAGCGTCAATCCCCATATCTACCACAGCCTTAACATCAGGCTCACTGATAGTAATGGTTCCCTTCAGGGATTCCCAACAAAATGACTCAACGAGTCTTTCCATACGGTCATTGAGGTCTTTAGTCTCCCTCCGAACCGCAGCTTCCGCATTGGCTTTCGCCAATTGACCAGGCTCACGCAGCCATCTCAGAGTAGTAGGCTCGAAAGCCTTTTTCTCTCTGACATAGATGAAAGTAGAAGTCTTTTTGCCGATACCTAACTGCTCGACAATCTTACCTTCTCTATTCGGCATCGTAACCTGCGCCCTCTGGCGACTGCCCCGTAGAACATCCCATTCTGCAACGGGAAACGGGTGCTTCACCTTACTAAAGAGAGGACGAGCCACGTTCTCAGGGGGAGCCACATACTGCTCAATAACACCTGTTAACACAGTAGGGTTCAATAATGCTAATTCGGGCATATTCGTTATCCTCCGTTAAAGTCCTCTCACTCTTAAAAAATCAGCGCATCAGCAGCTTTCACATAACGAGCATACAAATCCGTTATAATGTCAGCATGCCACGCAGTCGCAGCCGAAACCAAAGAATACTTGACCGCTCCACCCACCACAACTTCGATAGGAACATCAGCAGTAGCAGGGTCACCAGGGATACGAACAAAGCCGATACAAGTAGTCTCGTCACCTGAACCACCCTGATTGTAATTAATCCACTTATCAGCAGTGGCATTCCAGGCAATCGGGTCACCAATCTCAACAGCAGTCTCACCAGAAGTCAGATTTCCAGAAACCTGATAGTAGGGTAGAGTCGCAAATGCAAGCAACTCAGGAACAGTGACAACCGCCGTATCTGTAACACTAGGTAAATTTAAACTAGGCACGATACTTACCTCCTGTAGATTTTATCTCACTCTTACTTGGCGATGCTGCCTTCATCTTTGGCAGCTTCCACGTTCCGTTTCAACACGTCATCATCTGACTCAGTGTCTCCACCTTGAGTACCTTCTTCCGAAAGATTCAACACCTTACCAGAAGCCTTACGTGCCTCAACCATAGTGTTGAACGTGTCAACATCAGAGAGGTACAACTTCTTGTATGATTCCTTCTCCTTCGGAAACAGATAGCCCTCGCTAAACAAAACGTCAACCGCTTTGTCGGCCTTCGCCTCTGCGTTCTCTTTCTTAAGAGTTTCAATCTCAGAAAGAGCAGCAATTAGCTTAGGGTCATCCTTCTTCTGGTCATCGTCTTTCTTCGTAGCAAAAGTCGAAGTAAGCACATCAATCACATTGATGTCATCCGACTCACTCAGCTTCAGACGCTCACGGATAGCCTTGGTAAGTTCATCACTCAACTTAATGGGTTCGATAAGCTCACCGTCTTCCACCCTTTTCTGAAGGGCTTTCAGACCTTCACTGTCGGAGAGAAGAGCAGTCACATCAACCTCGTGCTTCTCCTTCAACTCCTTAATCAATTCGTCTTTGTTCATAGGTAACTCCTCTTTAGAAGTTTTCTTCTTCTCACTCAAAAATATTAAGGGTACAGAATCTTTATCCGCTTCTTCTGCATCAGATAGAACAGCTTCGAAACCCTTCATGCCTTCAATATACGGATGATTAACCAAGGCCACATGTTTAACCACAGCACCTATCTTGTCACCCGATTCTTTATGCTGATAATTCATACTGAGCCAACAACTCACCCCAGGAGCTTTCTCACCACTGTCGATGTTACCATTCACGCCGTCATCATCAACAGTCATGATAGCATCAAGCCCGGTCTCTGTTACCACAAATGACTTCACCCGGCCCACCTTGGCCCTAGGGTCATCCGTATGAGTCAGCACTATAGGGGATACATCAGGAACTCCTGCGTTAAAGTTGGCAACAACCTGCTGCACAACGTCAGGAGTGATATCGAACTTCACACTCTTATCTTCAGGATGAATCCACTGACCGAACCGCAACACTTCCTTACGCCACAATCGTATGTTGGACAGCTTCACATCCACTTTCTCGAACTTGCCCTTCGAAAACAACACTAGCTTTTCATCTGGCATATTGACCTCCCATTATCCCCCCACCTTTTCAAGCTGTTGCAAGTAATAATCTAGGTCAGACAACCTAAAATTTTCGGCGCATTGTACATCCATGTTTACACTTGTAGCAGCACGTAGAAGCTTTGTCAAGGCTTTCCTCTTAATGTTTGCAGGGGCAGCAACCGTAGGAAGGCTCTTCAAAGATTCACTTAACAAACCAACCTGGATTATACCTCTCATATTCTTATAAGGAAGCTTACGCATCGACCTAGGAACTGTACGACCTGACGCATCCTTACAACCACCCGGTAAAATCAATGCAAAAGCATCATCACTCAACTCGTACTGCTCAGATAGATGGGTGTCTACCATCACATAGTCCTTACCCTTAATCTCAAAGTCTCGAACCAGAGCTTGCAACACCTCACGCTTGTTTTCCTTCGACAATTTAACATAACAATACTCTTCTGACAACATCTGCTGCTTAGGGTCAAGTGGAGTAGCAGGGGAGAACTCCCCTCCTTGTAGCTTACAAAGGTTCTGGGCTATGCTCACAGGAATATTCCCTGGAATCTTGATGCTCCTAACCACAGCCTTAGTACCCATGCGCCCCATGACAAATGTAATAACCCCCCACTTCGTCTTGGACTCCTTCTCACCAAGAATCTCAGTAGCACGTTCCTCAACCATGCAACTATGAGTATCTCTGAACGGCATCTATTCAACCTTAAGACCTAAGTTACGCATTCTACTACCACTTGTCAAGTTCTACACCCTAATCCCTACAAACGGGTTGTTCCGTTTTACACGACCTTCAAAGAACATCGGGAACTGTTTGGCTAAATCAACCGCCTCCATCAATTCTTTATCCGTCTCCTCCTTACCCTTCGGTGCCTTACCCGGTTCCGTCTCAGGTACGGGTGTTGCGGTAGCCTGCGCCTCCATCAATGCATTCCTCTCCTCTTCAATACGAGCCTCAATCTCTTCGTAATCTAATTCCAAGCCCAACTCATCAGCCACAGCCTTCTCCATTGCCAGAGAGAACTCAGGACTAATCTGAGGAAACCTTGCAGCAAGGAGCGCATAGAACGTAGAAGTAATCGCACTTCGGATAGTGTCTGAGAACGGAGTGAATTCCAGTGTAGGGTACTTCTTCGAAGAGAAATTGTAGTCTATCAACTGTGGAATTACCTGCGTGTTAAACACCTCACCGATGTCTTCCAACAATGACATGATGGACATAAGGAACAAGTTACTCTGGTCAGAGGACAGCGCATAGCTCCCTCCACTACCCTCTTGACCCAGGTTCATGAACTGAGTAAGGAAAGCACGACTCATCATACTGTCATGGTGCTGAATCAATGCTAAGAACTCATGCAATGCACGCTTACTCTCAAACGGCAGCACCTCACACTCCTCCGGGTGAGTCATAGCAACCGCCGTACCAATAGCCTTCAATGAATCACGAAATATCTTCAAGTCCTTCTTAGGCATGTTCTTCGGATGTGACCCAATCCTAATAGGAACAGCGTTCAACTGATATGCAATGTGCGCAATGGCATACAGCTTGTGCTTCTTATCATAATGGTAGAACACTGGGTAGAAGTCACTGTGACCTACATACGGGTTCTCCTCAGCGTTATACACAAAGTAAGCTATCTTATCTAGCCCCCACTTCACATCAATAGTCTTCTCTTGAAATGTAGTCTTCTGCTCGGCACCGTTAATCTGACCATGCCAATCATATTTGAATTTCGTAGTTTCATTCGACCTGTACGCCAGTTTCTTCAGACGCACTTTTCCACCTTCAGCTTCGAACACCTTCTCAAAAATTTTATGTCCATCACGAACTGACAAGGCCATACGAGAAATTACTGTACGAAGAGAAGTCTCCATACCCCCCTCCGCAGGAGCCTTAAGCAGACACTCCTCAATAAACGCAGCTTCCTCCTCGCCACCTTCCGCAGGCTTGATATTTGGACGAGCCATTCGCACAGGATACTTTACAGCATTCAAAATACCCTTGGCCTGACCATCATTGTTCGTCATGAACTGGAGTTGCTCTAGCTCCACCTCCCGGTGGTCAAGCACTTGATTCTGAGTCTGGATGACCATCTCATTGATATCACCAATGACACCACTCTCGTACTGCTTTCTACGACCCGGCTCCTTCTCAGTCAACTCCATATCTGTGCCATCAGGTTCACCACTAAAACCCACATGCTCATCTATCTCCGACATTTACTCCTCCATCATTAGTCCAAAATTCGTAGCTCCCCCATGGCTCATCCACGATACAGTTATGGACTGCTCCCGCCACGGCATCTGTGCCATCCTTATTCTTGCCCTGACGGTGAATGATTTTACGGCCCTTATCATCTATCAAAAAGGGCAATTCCTGCTCCACTAAAATCTTGTGAAAATAGGATGTGAACCTCCCTTCATACATCACATCCTGCCATGTCTCATAAGCATCCCGAGTTCTGTCAACCGACTGCTCATCAACACGGATATTCTTACGGTCTAACTCCTGCATCATCATAACAGAATTATAACCGTCAAACGTCAACAACTCAATACGGAACCCCCGCTCTTCTGTGAACTCCAATATCCTATCTCTAATCTCCTCAAAATCAATCTCAGCACCATGAGGAGCTTCGAAATACATAATAACGTCCTGCCTTATTAAAGGAAGGTCAACAATCACTTCTTTATCTTCCATAATCAACTTGTGAGGCTCAGTGCCATACGCATGTACAAACGAAAACGCAGCCCTACATCGGTTCTTAGCAAGGTCACAATGTCCGTATCGTGGATAGTCATCTCGACATATGAACCACGACTTAAACCTGTTCGTCACCTTGTCTACAGGGTCATCTAGCTCAAGTCTAAATGACCTACGAATAGCTGCTTCATTCTTAAAGAACGCATCCTCAGCTATCCCAGGATTGCATTCAATACGAGCCTTATACAACTCAGGCTTCTTTCGACTCTCGTCTGCAAAATCCGACTTCTTCTTGGTAGGATTTATCTCGTAGGTAGCTCCCTTACTAGTGTATACTGATTTCTGTCTCAGCCCCTCCTCATACTTCTGCATGATAAAGTCACCCCTGAACCTAGGGAACGACAACAATATCACCTTACCCACCTGAGGAAACCGGGTACTTACTGACGTGTGTGCAAAATCGTACAGTGACCCTGCTGACTGAGGGATGTTCTTTCTCAGACGCATCCTCTTAATGTCAGCCACCTCATCGTCAGTCTTGAAGGCAGCTATCTCATCAAGCACCACCGCCAGAAGGTTCATCCCCTCCATAGCCTCAGCCTGTGAGTGTCCACTATACAGGTAGATAGCCTTCTCGAACCTCACTTCAGTCGTCAGCACATCCGCCTTGTTCCTGAAGAAGGGAGATTCCTTGATGTACTTCCTCAAAGGCCCGAAAAACACATTGCCTGCTTGCTCCTTCGTAGAAGCAGTGTTCAGCAAATGTATCGGTTCTAACCCCATCCTCATTTCTGGATGGAAGAAGTACGCCTGGGGATTCTTCAAACAGAGGCACAAATACGCTATCCTCATATGAATCACACGGGCCACGTAATCTTTGCCCGACCCCTTCCCCCACAGCAACACCAGTTCCTTCACATATCTCTTGGGTTTCCATCCTAACTCCTTCATTGTATGAGGCAGATATATTTGGGTAGCAAACTCAACAGCCTCTAACTGTCTTGCCCCTAATGGAGGCAGCCCTAAGTATTTCCGGTCTCTTACAAATACATCCAAAGGAACAGGCTCAAACTCAAACGTAGTCGTACTCTGAGCCTCAACCTCTAAGCGTCTGTCAAGACGGTCAAGTGCAGTATCAAAAGCCGAAGTTACTTCCATTATTCTTGAGCATCCTCATAGCCCTTAAAGAGTGAACGACTCATCGAATAGTGCATGCGATGGAGATTCGTAGTCTTAGGGTAGAACACATACTCTACACCATATCCATTAGACACAGCACGGGTCACAAACTTCCTGAACAAAGCAAAATCCGATATAGCTTCACGAACCCTAAGCACTTTCACTCCACGCTCATTGGGACTAATAGAGTCAGCCATCTTCACATTCTGAAAACTGTAGCTAAACCCCTCTCCGCCCACCTTCTGAACCATGTCATCACGCACCACTAACGGAATATCATTCCCAAATCGCTTCACCGCAGCATCAACAAAGCTGCCAAGCTCCTTCTTTCGAAGCCCTTCACTGAAATCCCACACCAGTTTAAACTTCTTCCCAAGCTCCATAGCATCCCAAAGCACAGGCTTTAGTCTATCAAGAAACTCCAGAGGATACGGAACCTTCTGACCAAAGGGAGTTACATACACGGTAATCCCTCGTTCAGTCAGTATCGAGAACAGCAACTCATACAACTTCCACACTACATCACTTGCACAGAAATCGTACTTTGCGAACTTTTCCATATTCTTCAACGTAAAAAACTGGATTCGGGTACTGTTAACCATGTTCTCTGCGAGACGGTTAGCAAAAAATCGTACATCTGATACCGAATATTCGCTCAACAACTTCAACACAGAGAACATCAGTGGTACACCTGCCTCTACAACATTGAAGGTGTACGGCTGCTTAATGATTGATTCGCCCCCTTCGGTAACCTGAAAATTAATAGTGTCAGTCCCCTGCACATTAACAAAAAACTTATTCCACGAATGCCTGGTTACAGTCGCATTTCCATCACTCGGCTCTACTTTGAAATCAATTTGTTGGTCATACCTCCCCTTAAGCATGAACTCCAAGTACACCCCGGTACTCGGTAACCACTTCTCACGCTTCTCTAAAAATGATACATCTAAATGATTGTCGTCTCCTACATACGCGTCCACACGGACTCTCATAAAGGCTCTCCCATTCTCGTATCATCTCACTCCTCCACAACAGTTCTGACTTCCTTTAATACATCCCTGCGTAATGACGCATCAGGAATAGCATCTTCTAGCACATCTACAATCCTACGATAAAAATTCTGTCTGGCCTGCTGTTCGGCCTGCGCTGACTTAGACTCCGCAATAGCCATACTTAACCACTTTTGTAATTCAGCAGCGAGTGTCTTAATTCGCCTCACATCCGTAGCATCACTGTCTGATGCCATGAGGCTGCATACATAAGCATCCGCCACCTTGTCGATGAGGATTCGATGGAAAATGGTAGGCTCTTGACCCGTCTTATCCCTGAATGCGGATTCTGCATCCGAAACGATTTGACTATACACAGTGTGGTGAGCACTGTAGGTCTGTTCTAAGTCCCGTCCAAACATTACCCTTATAAGATAAGATACTACGTAGGTTCTGTCAATAGCTTCCTAAGCTCATCTCCTGACACCTGAGCCAACGGTGCATCATGTATCGACTGCACCACAGTGCCAAGCACATCAGCAGGAAGTAGCTTGAAGAGTAGCAGCCTAGCTGCTGCAACACCCCGGTACTCGGTCAGCCTCCGGCTCAGGAAATCATACACAGTCCGTAAGGCAAACGCATACCACTCACTGTTGGGGTCACCAGTAATAAGAGATGCCCGAAGTTGCTCACCTAGATGATGCGACAGCCCCTCTACAAACGCCTTGAAGTCAGACTGCCTTTCCATGTACGACTGATATATCAGCATTGCCTCATCGTAACGACCCTTCATTAACGCCACAGAGAGCTTCTCAAACACATACACATCACCATGGATAGCCGTCAATGTCTCTGCTGTTATCTCCTTCGCCCCCAACAGTGCCATCTGCTCTAGTGCCACCAGTACATCTCTAACATTGAAATCCGACAGCTTGTACAATCGCACCAGTAGCTCAGGAGAGCATGTCACGGTCTCCTTCTTCAACACGTCCGTAAGGAAGGCGAGCACGTCCTGCTCAGCGATGAGTGTGAACTTAAACTCTACCAGTCTGGAGCGCACGGTATTCAGTATCTTATTGACTTCCGTTGTACACAGGATAAACAACACATTCTTCGGCGGCTCCTCTAACAACTTCAACAACACGTTGGAGGCTTCACGAGACAGCATATGACACTCATCCAAAATCACCACCTGATAAGAGGAGAACGAGTACGATGACAGCCTGTCTCTGAGGCCACGGATGTTATCCACCAAGCCAAAGAAGGACGCATCAATTTCCATTACATGACCTCGACCCTCTATGATTTCTCGGCAGGTTTCACACTCCCCGCAAGGCTCAACTCCTTCACGTTTATCGCAGTTCAGGCTTGCAGCAATCACTCGGGCCACAGTAGTCTTGCCCACCCCACTATGACCACCAAATAACACCCCCACCGGGAGCATAATCTCCTGCTCAAAATAGTTGGTGAGCACTGTCTGGAAGAACGCTACCACATGCTCCTGACCAACTACCTCCCTGAACTGAGACGGGCGATAGGTAATAGCCCATCGAACTGACATCTACACTTGCTCCATGATGATGCCTGATGATGAAGTACGTTCTGTGTACAGTCCCGTCTTCCGAATAGAATAGCGCAGGATACGCTTGAACGATGCCCCCGCTAAAAGTCCAGTGAGAAAATAACGAATTCCCACCTTATCATAAAGCTTCACTCTAAGTAATGGCAATGAGCCAGAAGAAAGATGCAGGTCGTGAAACACTCCGGGTACTTTCAAGTCAAAAATCTTTTTCCGTTCTCCAGAAAAGTATCTTGTCTCAGGTGCAAGTATTTCCACCTTTCTAGCCGATTCTATTTCCGAAATGTAAGTCTCCAACTCAGAACGTGGCATACCTGTTTCAATCTCGTACTCTCCAAAAAACTTCGAGAATTTAGGCTTCTTATAACCACCGTTCATAATTAATGTGTGAAACTCAATGTGATTCAAATGCTTATTCAAACTCATCAAATGCTCAAAACGCATCCAATTCAATGCACCCATAAACACATAGTCATGACCTGTGTACCAGTTACGGTTAGCTCTCTCCCCATTGAAGTGCAATGAGTTGACAGCCAAAGGAAACCCTTCCAAATAAGCTGCTCTGTGTATCTGTGCCATCAGGTGTGTGTTGGGTACACAGTCCTCTAGAATCTTGAAACCCATGATATACCAATGCTGAGAAAGCTCTTCATAATTCTCAGGCTTTATCAATGGTGTCCTGTCAAGCTTAGGTTTGAGTGACACTACTTTAGTATCAAACTCTCCTTCTTTCAAACGTTGACTTAACTTTGATAACGCCTGCTTGCTTACGCCTCGGTCTGCGATATCCCAAGGGAAGACTTCGGTATAAGCTCTTTCCCGTAATAAATATGACCAATCGTATCCTCGGGCTTCTAGATGCTTTGTCAACACTTCTTTTGTACTTTTGGCGTGTGAAACGTAAAAGGGTCGCTTCATCTCCAGAGCAGTATCCACAATTGCCTCTGCGTATCGTGTGTCCCCTAGGTGCATACCTTGCATTACCCATAAAAAATTCTCCTCATTTTTACCGCCTCCTCCTCTAGGATATTCTACCTTTAACTTGTCAAGCCGTTTGCTTATCTCTTTCCATGGCTGACGAGTTTCGATACTTGGTTTAAACCATTGGAACGGTGTACACGGCTCCACAAAGAGAGGAGTCCATGATACCTTTATCTGAATCTTCGACTGATACTTCTGCTTCATATCATTGATTTTCTTCAACAGCCTGTAGAACTCTTCATAGTCCTTATCAGTCTCACCAATGTTCGATATCAAAAAGAACTTTATCTTCTTAAATGCTCGGGTCATTATCGCATGCTCACAGGCTGACAAAATCTCTTCTTCTGTAATACCCTTCATCAACTTGTTACGAAGTCTCTGCGAAATGCCTTCCACTCCAACTGCTAAATTGTGCATACCTGTCTTCGCTAAGGCCGTTGCAAACTCTGGGTCTTGCGAGAACGCATCTATACGCATGCTCAGAGGGTCTACGGTGGCACTGAGGCGACACAAGTCATTAAATAAGCCCCTTTTATGGGTATAGTAAGCAAACTCCGTAGCAATGGGACACACGCCCTTAAACGTGCCAGAATTTTTTCGGTTCTCTGTCATAAGTGAGACATACCACTTCTGACTTCTCTCCCTGTAAGGACGGTATTTCCACCCGATACCACAATAGGCACAACTGGCTCTACATCCACGAGAGAGTTCTATCTCTCCCAACCCCATCGTACAGTCTGTATATGACGGTATAGGCTTTGTCAATGCCGGGGCATCGTCTAGCTTATCCTGTCGTATGAGTTTTAGCTTCTTCGGTAGATGTTCTACTGTCTCCCAACCTAAAAACTTCTCCTCGTCATACTTCGGTATATAGAAATGAGGTACAAACAAGTAATCAAACTCTTGCTGTAACCTATGCACATTTCGATACTTCATATAATCATCAAGCACAGGGAACAGCCCCGGCTCAGCATCACCAAGATATACTATATCCACAACAGGATATACTAATGAAAAGTTACCATACATAGCTGAGCCACCTATCATAACCGTAGGATGCTCAGGCTCTCGCTCATACCATCTCACAGGGATACCACTCATTTCTAACATGAGAGGGAAATTCAACCAGGGTGGTATAAAGCTCAGGGAAGTCAGCACCATATCAAACTCAGCCATACCATGCTTAGACTCCAGGCTAAATATAGGAATGTCATGGTCACGGAATAACTTGTACTCGGATTCCGTATTAGGCATAAACGCTCGTTCACATATTACTCTGTCCCCATAGTGCTCATTAATCATCTGGTAGAGCAAAGAGAGTGTCTGGTTACCACGGTTATCTTCGTAACGCCACAACCCTGCAATCAGGATACGGAACTCTGCCTTATCCCAATCTTTGTGGTATGTGTTAGGCTCTTGGCCTAAGTAACACTCAGGGTGATAAAAGTCGTTCTTGTGCTTCTTAAGAAAATCCCTTATCACATCTGGGTCATTCCGTTTGTGCAGGCTCATAATTCTCTCTCGCATAATCTAACATGTGAATGGCATCCGCCTCATCATCAGAATCTACTATGAAGTTGTGCTTCTCCGCTACCAATCGCATCATCTCAGCCTTGCTACCTTTACCATGTCCAGTAGCAAACTTCTTAAGCGTTCCTGTATGCACATCAGTATAAGGAATGCTTCGTTCATTACATGCAGTCTCAATACGACCAATGAGATTCATCATAAACTTAGTAGCCTCATACCCTCTCATATGCGTCTTTTCAAAGATAACTAAATCAGGATTCATCAACAGAAACATGTCGTCAAGCCATTTACTAAACCGGATATACCGCATCGTCTTAGCTTCACCTGCTCTCAATTTGAGTACGTTTGTACCACTTTCTAACAGACTAGTTTCCCCATCAGAGAAAGCCCACCCTGTCTTAGTGCCTGGGTCTATCGCAAGTATTCTCACTTCTTCCCTCCTAAATGCGCATCCGCACTCGCTCCTAGAATCTTCTCAAGGAACATCGAAATCTTCACACCAAATACTGACCCTGCCACGGTTCCTGCACAGTACGGTATAAACAGAATGAAGTTCATATCCGCAAGTATCAACTGCCTGAACGTCAGAAACCAGATACTATTCGAAAACGTAGCAGCTATGATATGATACCTGATATTATCCCTATTGCGACTTCTTGACACAATCGAGAAACTTATGTTCTGTACAAACGCCAATACCAGAATCGTCAAGATAGCAGTGAACGGATTATGCATCCCTCACCTCCCAGAACACAATGCTATCGTTCTGTACTCCAACTGCTCTATCCATAATAGATATCTCAATAATACAAGGCTTCATATAAAACAAAAATATGTCACTACATGCTTGTATAACCTGCGTAAACTTCGCAGGGACAGTTTCTAAACTACGAAAAGACACACTCTTAAACTCCTTCGAATACATCAAATCACGCACAATACTTGGGCCATCCATATACTCAATCAAACCAGACTCAGGCGAATCCATCTGTACATGTATGCTACACACTGACCACTCTTTCGGATACCACGAACTGATGATTACAATATATCCATTACGAGACAGTCTGTTCACATGGTCAGGAATGTCATGCCCTGCTGTGTTCCTAATGAAGGGACAACTAAAAGCTTTACCCGAAGGCATACAAGTACGCACACTAAAAAACTCGTAGTCCTGTGAAGGTAGCTCGGTAAAGTACCTCCCCGGCTGTACCACCTTAAACTCAGGAGTATTAAACCCCCACTTTTTTAGTGCCTTTAGGCTTTCTGCTTTGTTCATGTACCTCACTCCTTTTTAATACAAATAAAGGTTTCCACTGTCGGGTAGTGAACATACATCTGTCACTCCAACGTACCTTTACTCCTTGTTTACCACATTCGGTTTGTCTGGATTGAAACCATCCACAATTCCCACAAATTTGGTCTTCCGGTTCGGTCATTTTTCTTGCTCAACAATAGTTTTACCTCCCTCTTGAGTGAAGTGATACACTCGGTCTGCATAGGCTCCATACGTGTTAGCATTCACAATCAACACGACTTGGATACCCAACTTTTCACTCAACTCTTTGAGCAACGCTGACACGCTTGCGTGATACTGTTCAGAGATGTGTACCATGGCAGTATCCAGAAATAAGAACGGTGCATAGCGGTCTTTCAAAGCTACCAGAAAGAACACCTGCAACAGGATACTCACCACCTCAGCAACACCTCCACCCCTTGCTGTGCCAAGCTGACCCCGCACCTCTCCTGTTTCCACATAGAAAGTTACTCGGTACTCTTTGCCCTCTACGTTCAGAGTAGGTACAAAACTGTAGCCCTCACCAAAGACAGCTACCAAGCCATAGGTTACAAACTGGCTCATCTTTTTCAGCAAGTCTTCCTGTGTGTCACCACCCAAAGATTTAAAAAGCTCTCCCACCTGAACCAGTACCTTCGATAACTCCTCCTTCTCGGTACGAGTCAATTCCAGTTTAAGCTTCTGCTCTGCCCTCAGCTTTGTCTTGAGCTTTTCTTCCTTCACCCACTCAGACAAGTGAGACAGTCGCTTCTCTAACTCTTCAATCATGTTTACACCTTTAACATCGACAGGACTCCATACGAGTCTTCACCCTCCAAAATAATGTGGCTTGTCTCTACCGATATCTTAACAGTTTTTGATTCGATACTTGTGAGTGCTTTATCCAGAAACTCCCAATTCAAACTGAACCGATTCAACTTAGCAACATCACCCTCAAACTTAATCGGCACACTCTCATTGCTCTTATTGTCCAAATCATCTTTGCCACTCACTGTAACCGACTTGTCTCGTACATCAACAGCAATGCGGTTATTGTCTGAGGTAATTCCAATCCTCTTTATGAGCTTTCGTAGCTGAGCCACCTCCACCACAAAGAACCCCGGAGACTTCTTCCGCAGCTTATCCAACACACTCGTGTTCGGTGCCTTCACATTAGGATTCTGTGCTACAAAGATATCTAGACCCACTACAAAGTGCAAAGACTCAGGGGATACTCCAACATACATATCCTCCACCCCGGAAATACGAGCAAACTTAACCACATCTATTGCTTCAAGAGGAATAGCAAATGGCTTCTCAGTTTCAAAGTCCACCTGCTGATACGTGAAGCCATCCCACGCCCAACACCCTGACTCATCAAAGAACACCTGCTTGAAATTCGACTGCACGCTATCTTTACCCGACGCATAGCGTACACGCTCCACAGCCTTGATAAAGTCAGCACTTTTAATCTTAAGCATATCCTTTGTACTGAGACAACGTGGCAAATCAGGAAACTGTGAAATGTCAAATGCCATCCAGTTTGCTTTGAAGCTATCTGCTTCTATCTGAACAGAATACCCATCAGGAACGTTAATTACCACTGACTCCGACTCTAAGTTACGAACAAGGTTTAGAAACTTATCAGCATGTATCAACACCCTGTACGGCTCTTTGTCTTCTAAAACTGTAAACGCATCCGTGTGAGCCACTACACCAAGCACTCGGTCTGTTCTCAGCACATTAAACATCCGACTATCTTCACCTTTTCCTACATCGTGATAAGGCTCAACTTCCAACAAGAAACTACGTAAGAACGGAGAGATAGCACTTGACCCGGAAACCGTTGAAGCCTTCTCCAATAAGTTAAGTAAATACAAACGTTGTATTTCGATTTTCATAATTCAAAATCCTTTCCTAGAATATCATCCACTCCTTCATCAGATGGTTCAGGTGGGCTGTGCTCTAACACCTCTTCGAACTCACGCACCTTATCATTCACCATCTCCAACCGGGTCTCTATCTCTTTTTCCAGTTGCTCCAACACCTGCTGTGGGTCTTTAGCTTTCGTAAGTTCTCTAAGCTTTGAGACCACTTTCTTAAGCTCAGACCTAGCCACCTTTTGCTTAGCCTTAATGTCGGCTACGTTCTGCGTTAAGGTATCATACCGTTGTTTAGCACGGTTATAGTCAGCTTTATAAGACATGATTATCTACTCGTGTACTGTGAGATGAAACCGATAATCATCATACCTCCCACAAACACTATCAGCCAGTTCGAAACTGTGTGCATCCATGGAATCTGACTACCAGAAATCAACTCATACATAGCAATAAACCACACAACAACGATAGCCCATGCCCACTGCAAGAACCAGTTCAAGAATCTCTTTAACATCCTATCCTCCTAAGTTTATCTTAAAACCACCTAACCCCTCTTTAAACGAAGAATCAAGTGTTACATCACCCTCACAAAATCTCGCAACAGGACAACCCCAACAGTCTGAGGCATTCATCTGCCAGTTACGAGCCTTAAGCTTAGCTAAGTCCTCTGCTACTCTACGCTCCAACTCCACTCGGTCTACCTCAGTCCACTCATGTTCCTGCAAACTCTTCTTCATCATCGGTACAAGAAAGGCCAAGCCCTTCACGTTCATGTTGTTCTGCTCTATCAACCACGCAAAGAAGTGAAGCTGAAACACATCCAGATACTTGCTACTCTCCGTAATCTTTAAATCCCACACCAACTCTTCCTCAGGGAACCATAGGTCAAGCTTGCCAAAGTACTCTACCCCATCATGTACATAGGATAGCTTCAACTGTGTGTCTATTTTACGGTCAGGGAAGTCGTTAGCAAAGGCTACATCCTCCATACGACGAGCAGCCTTCTTAAGCTTCTTAAGCATCTTAGCCTTGTCAAGATTATTACGATAAATAACATTCTTACGCTTCTCAAACCAGTTGTAGATATCTTCTGCTTTGTTCTCCATCCAACTTTCTTCATAGTTGTGCTCAGATATCCACTTATTGAACAGCCAATCTCCGACAAGCCCCACCATAAAGTTTCGGTGGTTCACTTCATCGTAGCCTACCACCTGCTTGAAGTACTGCAAGTAGCACCGCTTATGGCACTTCTCATAGCAGCTTAGTAGCGTGTACGATATCCGTTTCTCAAACATTATACGATTATCTTCTTGGGAGTGAGACGTAATACGTAACCCTCCGAATTAAGATACTCCTCAAGCCTGCGAATCACAATCTCAGCCTCACAATAAATATCTACAGTATAATACTTACCCATATCCCAGACATTGACCCTTAAATCAGCCTTGTCTACAGTAATAAAAGCATTCAGAGAAGCAACTAAACCTGACTTAGTGCCTTCATCTAAATGCATAATTGAAATAACTAAACCATCTCGTTTTACTTCCATCACATGCTCCTCAACAGACGCAAAGCCTGCTGCTTCACAGTAGAGTCAAGACCATCCATATCTTCAATATACTCTATCAAATCATCTTCTGTTAAAGCTTTTGGCACATCCATTGAATCTACAAACTCAATCAACTTAGCTGAGGCGTTCTCTATCTCTTTCTCAGAAAGCTTTCTTTCCAAGTAGAACGCATCCTGAGGAATCTTATAATCCAGTTTAATAAACTCAAACGATGTGATTCCGTTCACTCCTACTTCAAATACCGCACAGCCCACCTCTCGCTCCATTGAAGCATCCAAACGTAACACTCCTCTGCTTAATGCTCCAGGGGCTATGATACTGTGGTCAACACGCTGTACATCATGAATATGACCCAGACATAGCGCATCAAATGTATCTAAGAACCTATCAGCAGGAATAATGTCATACGGCTGTTGCTCATGAGTGACACTTGAATGAAACACACCAATCTTACCCTTCTTCTTCGCTCCATAATATTCCTTACACTTCTCAGTCACTCTCAACAGTGTACGTGCATCATAGTAGTCTCCACCACCAAACCCACAGATAATTGTTTCATCCCACTCCAGAGTCTTCTGATGAAGTATCTCTACATTCGACAACTGTTCAAACATCATAATAGGTGACTTGCTAAACACCTCATCAATATTAAGCTCAAAGTCATGGTTACCCGGTATGATGTACATGTGACCAAACTCACTGTAAATATCCATTAATTTTCTAGTGAGTTGATATGACACCCTCCCTGCTTTCTTCTGGTGAAAGATATCTCCACCACAGATAACAAGGTCACACGACTGAGCAATCGGTATAAGCTGCTCTTGCTTGTCTAAGATATCCTCAGTATAACTCGCCTTCCTCATCCGTGGAGGAGTGTCACAGTTATGTGGGTCTGTATAAAACAAAATTTTCATCTAAATATACCCCAACCCTTGAAGCTGCTTGCGTAAGTCTTCATTCGCATCCCACTCCTCTGTGGGTGTTATACGCTCTTGGCCTTTCCTACGTCTCACCAATTCCTCATAGTACTCCTTGTCGATAGGAACCCCGAACACCTTCACCTTGTCACAACCATGAGATGAACAGCATTTGTAATGCATGTTATTAGCAAACGCCCTTGGGCCTACCAAAGCTACCCGTGTACAGTGTACCTCACGGAGAGGCATATCAAACTCACCCTGCTGCATCATAGCAATACCTCTCTCAAACGCACTTGTGTAACCAATATCTTCACTATAGGTAGCACAGTCTCCGTAGCCTTCCATATCCATATCTTCATCAATCTTACGTTCGACATACGCCCAGAAACACTCTTTACACCACACACGAAACCTCGGACGCATACCAATAGCGTCATCAGTCATTTCCCACTTAGCGTCTTTAATCCTCATTGTCACCTCCATCGTTTCTCATACATACCTGACACGTTATACATACCTGACACGTCTTACATCCATCTGGTTGAACCCCTGGCTCCTCATCAATACCTAAATAGTGTATATTGGAATAGTCAGGGATATCCGTATCGGTGAGCATCTGAATATACTGAAACCCAAAGATAGCAAGTAAACCCTCTACCTCATTCATTCATGTACTCCACTTTCCTAGGAAGATACTTCGTAGGAAGCATACCACCCAGACTAAACTCAAATATAGCCCGGTTAGCTTCCAACATAAACGAATTCTCATGTATCAACCCAATCTCATCCGTCATCTGAAACAGAGCACTCGGCGTAGGGATAAACCAGTTTGACGCATTATCATCAAATGACCGCCCTGCACAAAAGCTAAACGTAGGGTGCTCACCTGCTCGTACTGCTGTTTCCACAAAGAGCCTTGCACCATCCTTCATCACAGTCTTAAGTCTATGCAATAGACCGACAGGATTCAGCACATGATAGATAAGCCCTGCACACAACACCCAATCAAACCGAGGTAATGAGAACCAATGAGGCGAGAACACATCCATCTGTACAAAGTCAATCTTGTCACTACCATCAAGCACTAGATTAAGCCCAGGACTACGTGCAGAGTCAACTCCTACTGCACGCTCAGCCCCTCTTATCACAGCCTCATGTAAAAAACCTCCGGCCCAACATCCCACATCTAAAAATGTATCATCATCCATACGGGCCGGAAGTTCGTACAAATCCCAACGCTTTTCAGCACTCGCTATTGATGCTCGTTTCATTTTTTTATCCCACTCTTATTGTCCAACTCAAGCCACAGGATTGAATACAATAAAGCCCACACACCGTGTCCCTTTCTTGGGAAGCCCATCAACCTACCCTCTTTCCAAATTTTTCTTTTATTTTTTAGCTTGTAACGATAGTTACCTGTTACATGGGCTTTGCTTCCTGTTCCGGCCCCAATAGGTTCAACAGTCCCAGAAGCTATCACCTTTGCCTTGGACTCATCACCATCAGGTAGAAGTTCTATAGTTAGTCTGAGCATTTTGATACTCCCTCCATATATTGTTTACCGATAGAGCTAACGAAACTACTGCACATTGATTATCAAACAATATCCACATACCACAATCAGCACCTTTACACTCGGTCTTAAACCAAGGACACATTATCTCACTCATAATTTCTCTCCACAAAAAGGACAATAAGTCATGCCTGTAACAACATAACAACCAAAGATGCTGCTACAGCATCCATAAATAGCCCATGTACCGTCTAACTGTCGCTCAAACTGAGCATCCGGTAAAGGTCCAGGATACATCCTAACATTCTGACCTGAATACTCTGTAGCATATTTCTCAAATTCAATACAGCAAGGCTCACTCATAACCCACCTCCAACTTTGATATCGCCTTACCACAATGAGGGCAAGGGAACGTCATTTTCTCTTCCAATGCTGCCATGTCAAGGTCTGCCTTCTCTATATCCTTGTTAACTTTGTTTAGTTCGGTTAACAAACTATCCCTTGCCTGAAACCCACTCTCCTGCAAAGCTATCATCATCTTCAACTCAGTGTGTATCTCAATCAAAGCCTCAAGCTCTGTAAACACCTCAGCAGGTAAGTACTCCGCATCAACAGTAAGACACCGCTCCAACGACTCTTTGTCGTTAACCAGAATCTCTATTTGCTCTACAAGGTCTTTAGCCCTTCGTATCTTAGCAACAACCTTTGCTTCTATGGCTATCTTAATTAAAAGCTCATCCCAATCGAAGGACTCCTTATCTTCTAAATCCTCTATGAGACTCGAAGTAGCCCTAGTGTCTGCATCAACACGAATACGCTCAAGGTTGGCTTGCTTTAGTACCCTGAGTAAAATACCCGATACCAAGCTGCCAATAACCTTCGCCCTACGGCCCGATGAATCGAAGACCAAGTATAGGCTATCAAACTGACCACGGAAGTTGGGGTAAATCTTGTCACCATCCACAGTAAGCTCACCAAACCTAAGGAGCTTCGCCAAGTCTGGGGGTAGTTTGCGGTTTCGCTTCCACACTCTGAGAGGGGTATCCTTGTCCATCTTGGCTGTGTATTCACTTGATTTACCCTCTTTCTTCACCCAAGCAATTTTCGCTCCACTTCCAATTTGAAGAGCGACCACGGCAGATTTAAGACCCTTTGAAATAAACTCGTCACCGCTCTCAGCCTCAACCAATCCTCGAATCGCTCGAAACAAGGCTGACTTACCCACGTCTGACTCACCGTAGATAACGGTGAAATTTCCAAGTTGCAGTTTAACATCATATAGACTCTGGTAACCTTTAATAGCTACGCCACTGATAAACATTGTCTCTCCTAGTACGGTGCAAGCCCACCAAACCTCCCGGCAGTATCCGACAGCCCTAAGGCTGTGTTCTATGCCACAACAAACGCACCGTCCAATCCACAATAAGGAGACATGAACAAAGTTAAGGGGTTGTCTTGCCCTCTCTGTTCTTAAGACAACGTAACCCCATGTTACGCTGAATGACTTCTATGCCTCAACAATTCCTAAACCCCGAGCGTACTACAGTTCTCTATCAAACTGCGTACAGGTCTATTCTTGGACAAGACAACCCCAATTACTAGAATGGTCTGTGACAGTTACCGCAACTATCTGAGTGTGAAGCCACAAAGCCACCCAAACTCTGAATAGCCAGAACTTCCCGGCGATTCTCGATGTTGTGGGCAACCTCTGTGATGGAATTCATCAAGTCGTACAGGTTACGTGGGTTACGAGCGATAATCTGCTGTAGCACAGCTTCCCTAGTCTTCTTGTTGATGTTCCTCTGGTCGAACGCATGAGACACATAAGCAGGTATCTCTTCGTTAGTGATAGCAACCGAAGTCAGGCTTCTCACCTTTTCCACCTCTGAGTTGAGCGCACCAATCGCATTCTGCACACCTGTCACAATCCACTCATCCTCTCCCTCAAGCCCCTGCTTACGGTTGAAAGTGTAAATCTCGTCTACACTCACCATCCCGTTCAAACAAGCCAGAGTCAGCAAGAACGCTGAAATCTTGAAGGGAGTCTCACCTAACAACGAATGCTGTATCTTCACACCACCGTACAGATGGTCACCTACCTCAGGTGTAGTCACCTCAAACTGAGTCTCAGGGAACACAAGTCCGAAGTCAGAGTTTCTCCACCCCACATCTTCAAGCCCCTCAACCATGTAGTTCGTGGTAACCTGCTCCACTCTCTCAAGGATACGAGAGATAGGATAGTAATACGCATCTTCATGGGCAAACCCGGCAATCGGGAGCCTACCATCATCATCAGCAGTACCACGGATAAATGCCTTCATCCCCACTTCACCATCCGCAAGCCAGTACTGCAAGTGCGGAAATAGCAACTGGTCAGGTATCTTACGTGTGTACGTATGAGGGATACCTACGAGACGACAAATCTTCTCGAAACCCAATTGGCTGAACACATACTCGTTATTGTCATGTGCCAGAATAAAGTGATTATCCAGGGAAGGGTGTATACTGAACTCACTACGCCCTGCGACTGTTAACTCAGCACAGTCTTCATACCCCTGAATCCGTTCTAGAGCTTGTTCCTTGGTCAACAGCTTCTCTTGAAGCCGTTCAAGGTGCTCATTACTCTGTGTCATTAGAAATTTCTCCTATTTTGGATTTTTCGGACAAGAATTTTTCTATGTCCGTCTGTAACATATACCCTATTTCAGGGTCGTTTTGGAAATATTGTCGAACCCGCTCTACCCCGTGTATCTTACGACCGCCCAGAGCCTCTCCACTGTACTTCTCGTCTAAGGTGTAATAGGCTCCACGCTTCTTGATAAGGCCCATACCCTCCGCAATCCAGATAGCTGAGGTTATGTTGTCAAGACCTTCATCCATTCGAAACACCAAGGTAGCACGTCTAAGGTTCGGTGCAAAGCGGTTCTTCAATACACGTACCTGAACATTAAGCCCAACCACTTCTTCTATCTCTTTACCCGACAAAGGGTCTGTTCGCTTCTCTTTAATAGAAGGTGGTACAACTTCCATCTGGATACGCATTGCACTGTAAAACTTAACAGCAGCCCCACCGGGGGTTGTCTTCCTTTGTATCCCTCTCCCCATGGTATCAATCTTACTACGCTGTTGGTTTGTGAAAATAACACAAGCATTCGCCATCCTGAACACACGAGTCATTTCTCGCATAGCCACAGACATGACCTGAGCCTGACTGCCTACTTTCACCTGCCCAATAATATCTTCCATCTTTTTTACATCAGATACAGGGGGCATAGCTGCTACACTATCCACTACAATCAGTCCTTGTCCATATCTCTCACAGAAACGCTTCATCAACATAAATCCATCTTCCATCGTCTTTGGGAAGATGTGAAACTCTTTAAATGCCTTCGTGTCTATCTGTAACTTATCCAAGTAATCATAACTGATTGTACTCTCATAATCTAGGAACATGATGGGCTTCCCTGCCTTCATGGTTGCTTTCAGGGTCTCTAACGCCATGGTAGTCTTCCAACTACCCTCAGACCCAAACAATTCAACAATAGCTCCGCAAGGAAACCCACCAATTCCTAGAATGAAATCCAGAACAAAGCTCCCGGTGCTTAACACATCACCAGAGAACCCTGTCTGGAAAACATCGTCACCGAACTCGTCAGTGACATCCTTGTGCCATTCAGCCACTACTGCCCACCCTCAAGCAGGTCGTCAAGCAGACTACCTCCCGAAGCAGGTTCAGACTGAGGTTCAGGCTTATCCACCGCAGGTATCTCACCTTTCTCCGCACCATCAGCCAAATCAAAGGGACTCGGGCCTGTCGCAGTAGCAGTAGCTTCGGCTCCAGTAGGGTCAGCATCCGGCTTCTCATACGGAAAATCCGGTGGCTTGTCTACCTGTGTTCGTCTCTCAATCTGAGCAAAGCGTCTCTGCAACGACTCTTCGTCAATAGTCTGTCCCAGACAAGTTGCTAGGTCATACTTCAAAACTTCTTCCTTAAAGTACTCTAACACCTCTTTCTGTTTGGTTGCCCACACAGCGTTCTTCAACGGTTGCAAGGTCATGTTCTGGTACTGTTGGTCAGTGCAGGTAATGGCTATATCATGCTTACTGATATCAACCATATCATCTCCACCCCACTCAGCCATAATCTTCTGAATCACACGATACTTACGACCATCAAACAGCCAAATCTCAAGCCAGAACGACACATCCCCACTTCGGGGTAGCCCTCCTGCGGGGTCAGTCTTGTACCTCAGAATCCTTGCAGCAAACTGACGCTTAGGCGCACCGATTCTGTCATTGCCGTCTATGTGCAGTTTACACATCAAGCAATCTTCGGGACGACCTCCCTCTTCCTGAATCTTCAACATGTTAGTCAGCAGTTCAGTATTAGGCTCAAGCTTCTCAGATGCGTGACAATGCACGTACCCAACACCTTTCACCCAATGCCTCACTGTAACCACCCATCCTTTGATACTAAGCAGATTCACCCGAGCTACCTCATCTTTGGTAAGCTCAAACTTAGGGAACTCTGCTCTGCCCTCTGTAGGGGCATCATTCGCATTAAATTGATGTGGCATAGTTTACCTCCTACTCATGCCCTTCGAAACTTAGTTTTGCATCCAAATCTAAAGCAGAACTTATTGTCTTTAGTGTAAATAAGAACTGCCTACATGACTCTACCATTGTGTCAACAACTTCTAATCGTCTCTTCGCATCCCATATCTCCTTAGGCAAAGCTAACTCAGACAATGCCTTACGTTCCTCATACGCCATGCCTTTGACCACCATCCCATGTACACGTTTAGCGAATTGCACACCATCAGTCTGAGGTTGCGTCTTAAGCTTCGCTACCAGACGCACCTTCTCGTTACTCAGAAGAGATAAAACTTCCAAAAGCTTAGAACCTACCCGTATCAAGTCTTCTGGTGTAGCAATCATACTCTTTGACATAAGCTCATGAAGCTCATGCCACGAGTCAGCTAGTCTCTTTTGTTCCATCCTGTTTCTTCTTTACGGTTCTGGTAGTCTTTTTCTTGGCAGGCTCTTTACTATTACCGTTTTCCGTTAACATTCGCTTCACTACTTTTTCCAACTTTGGAGTCAACATGCCAAACAATCTCTTAGACTGCGCATCAAGCATTTCTTTGTCGATGTAGCCTTTGAGATACTGAAACAGCACTCCTTGGTAAGCTACCAGAGTGTTAAATGCAAAGAGTGTCTCTATGAGGTTCAACTCACTCAACGCATCAGGTGACACATCCACTGCTTCTAACTCAAACGTAGCAGAGTACTGCTCATACTCTCTCCCTCCTGGGAACGATACTTTGTGTATTACTTTCATATTACCTCCTTTGTTGCACCGGGAACCCTCTGTTCGTTTTGCTGAACAACAGAACCCACTGCTTACTCTCTTCAAATCGGTCTATCAAACGATAACCATCATCACCTAACTCAGTCAATCGTCTTTGAAACAAACCCCATTGAAACTTCTTTTTGACTACGTAATCTAACCTACGGATTATCAAGTAATGATATGTCTCACCCATCTTTAAACTTTCTCCTTTTTGCTTGGATAACATCCTTCAACCACTCTGCGTGTTTCAATAACTGTGCTCTCTGCTGCAACCCTTTCATGTACTCTAGGATAAACTCATCAATGAAGCACTCAGGTAATGAGAGCGTCTGTCCTACAATGTTTCGTGCATTCACATCCGAATTACCAGTAAATATGTGCTGATGTTGAGCTTTACCCACCCTACAGGAAACGTGCATCAATTTTGACATGGGCAACAGGGACTTGACGAAAGTGTAGTTTGCCACATCGTTTTCCAAATGGGAAAGGTCTATTGTGAGCCGTATTTTCTCACTCTCTAACATATACCGCCCATATTTAGTAAGTAGGAAGATAGGGTTACCCTTATACCTGCCGTGCTTCAAACCGAAGTTCTCCAGGCACAGGGTGTAGTCCGCATTTTCTATCACCTCCTGTACAATATCATCTAGCCCATCAGCCCAAGGGTGCAGGTTATAGAACTTAGCCTGTGTCACCTCATGAACCTCATTTACAAGGCCACCTTTTTTAAAATCGTCTAGATGTAAATCCTTGCACAAATGAATTGAATTTATACTGTCAACAAACGGAAGGCACTGCTCATAGTACTTTTCCATACTGGCTCTCTCATAGAATGAGACGTGGCAGTACACGAGTCCTCCAAACGTCACACGCTCCACAAACTCAAAGTCATCCTCTGACTCAATAAAATATCCAATACTTACTTTTGGTATCATTTTTGTTTCTCCCGCAGTAAATCCTTAAAACCATCCATCAACGCTTTGGAACTCTTAGGCTCCTGCCCCGGAATCATAATCTTACCTTCTCCGCCCATCTCCTTGTCGTACTGAGCCTTAAACTTAGGAATCAAATCCTCAACAGCACTTTTCAATGTGTCTCTTGGTATCTTCTCATAGACCATATCAAACTGGTCTTGACCAATACTCAAAGCTGTGAACCAATCATCATAGCCGTTTATGATGCCTCCAAAGTGCATCTGCATCGGGTGACCTGTCTCTACAAAATGCCGTTGAAGATGAAACGCCACCAAGTAGTTAAACACCATCTTACCCACATCAAACTCCACGCCTGGAATAGGCTCCATCCTTTTAGCCCTGTCTCCAAACTTACTTCTTGGTGCTGTCTGTTTCTTGTCTTTTCCCAATTATCGTCTCCCATACATAAGGTTCGTTAGCATCATATATGTCATGCGCTACTGTATCACTGTAATTATCGAATCCTAACTGTTTTGCTATATAAGGCAAGTACACCGTGGGACGCTGTACCAAGAAATCAAACGATATCAAATGGTACTTTATCTTATGAAAATCCGATAAGGTCTCAAAAATCTCAACATATGCCTGCTCTAAATTAGCAAGCGCATGACCCACATTATGTGCATGACCTGCCCTCACTGCACTCGAAGCAGCACACAGCCAGTTTCTTGTTGTTACCAAAATACAGATATCAGGGCCATCTAATCCTAAATCAAATACAGGCTCTATTAACTCATGCTGTATACTAACAAACTTCTTTTGATGAGGCATGCTCCTACGCCACACAAACGGCATAGGTATATCTTCACCCTTATCTATATCCGTATCCAATCGTTGCTTGTGACCACTGTCACCGTGACACCCTAATGCAATCAAAACCTCTGTCACAAGCCTCGTACCTGTAGACTCTCCTCCCACTACCAAGAATGCGTCAAACATCTGTATCCTCTTCAACAGTTACTCTGGCTCCACAGTAAGGACAAAAATTTACGTTCTCATCACCCACGTACACAAGCTGTTTCTTATTAAGCCCCTCAACCACCTGCACACCATAAGTGTCAACAGCTTTGAGCATATTATCACAACAGGACTTAAGTGTTAATATACGCATCAAACGCCCTCCCTTTCCTGTATGTCTGTCAGAATCTCAGTCATCCGCTCTCCCATACGTTTTATTGAAAACTCATGCCTCACCATGTCTGAGGCAGCTTTGCCACGAATATAACCTCGGCCCAAGTTATTCATTACTTCCAAGATTGTCCGTTTAAAATGTGGAATATCCACCTGAGCCATCTCCGCATCACAACCATATCTCATCACCTCTAAATCATATTCAAGTGGATATGCCACAGGTGCAAAGATATAATCAGCCATCCCACTCCAAGCAGGGGCTAGCACAGGCAGTCCGGTAGACATTGCCTCAAGAGGGGGTAGACCTGCACCTTCGCCCCGGCTTGGAAATAGGAATATATGTGAATCCCAATAGAGACTACGCAACTCAGCAGGAGACATATTCCGTGTATCCAACACAGCCTTAAACCGTTCCATAGGCAGATACTCCCCCTTAGCCTTAAACCTAGATGATTTCATGTACAGCAACACATTGTCATCTGTCTTTTGGAACAATTCATACCATGTCTTCGTCAATATGTCATAACCTTTTCTGAGATTAGGCGACCCCACCCATAGACATTGAATCTTCTTGGGCTTGGACACACGTTGTCTCCAGTGATAGAACTCCGAATCCACTGCATGATGGCATACATACACTGGCGTAT
>Ga0114922_10000520_pt1 | contig 36942 bp, 30 predicted proteins | sample AartaG_FD_100975 | JGI IMG/M metagenome (GOLD analysis project Ga0114922, IMG submission 100975) | Deep subsurface microbial communities from Aarhus Bay to uncover new lineages of life (NeLLi) - Aarhus_00045 metaG | ecosystem: Environmental > Aquatic > Marine > Oceanic > Sediment | place... | reverse complement strand
CCAAAAAGGCTTTCCTAATCAAAAAATCTGCGTTACTTACCACAACATGTTGTGAAAACACCCAACTTTTCTCCACATATGGTAAAAAAAGAATTTGTAGGGTGATGGGCGGGAATTGCTGGTCCACGAGTCAATTTTGACGCGCCCTTATTGCAAGATACTTGCAATAAGGGCTATCGGCGACTCCGAAATCCGGCCATTTCTGGATGGACACTATTTAACTGGGGCTGCCCGCCCCGCCTGCCCCGTAGCTCCGGCAGATGGTACTGGGGTCAATCCTGTCTAACATATTCTCAGTGACAAAAATTGTCAGATACCCGACATTTTTTGCAATCTCCACCCATTCAGGTCCTGGGGCGCTTTTGATACGTTTTTGAAATAAGCCATAATATCATATACTTGCCAATCACCGCCCATTTTTCAGCGATCATGGCATATATCTTGCCGAATAGGCAGGCAACCGAACCATTTGACCAAAATAAACTACCCCGTAATATCTTTCTCAAACTTTCCACTCATTTAACCACCGGATTTGCCCGCGCAGTTTATCGGGGGATACATTTCTGACCATTCTTATCAAAGCTCTAAGTATATCGCCTGATTGCCATCCTTGTTGATGTACCAGTATGATGCCGTAGTGATCAGGCCGTTCTACATGAAGGCGATAAAAGTCCGCTATATTGTGAGTAACAAGACATCGTCCCCTCAAAGAAGCTTCCTGAAGCTGCATCTGGTCCGACGCGTTTTCCGGCATCCAATCATTCGGAGTCCAACTTACGTCGATTCCCGCTTTGAGAAGTCCTTTCCTTAAGCTTACACGTGATATGTCCGCATCAAGATGGAACTTAACGGTTCTCATCCGGCCAATGCCTCATGAGGCCCTGTCGTCTTTTCCAAAAGCCTGTCAACGGTTAAATCCAGATCAACCTCCTCACGATGAGAAAAGTAATAGGCCAGCGCCTGTTTAACCTCTTCAACCGAGACGTTTTCATATTCCAATGCTATTTCCTCCGGAGTTTGATTCCATACAATAGAACAAACGACGATCGTCTTAATGTGAATCCCGCTTCTTTTAAGAACTGGTCGATAGATTCCGGCCCCGCCCAGGCGAAAATCAATGGCAGGGAAATCCTGCAAGGATTGCGGCTTTGTAGCAGTCCTTGGGCCAACCATTTGGCCCACCTTTTCCGCGACAGCCCACATGATAAACTGATTCAAAGATACTCCTTGCCTTTTGGCTAACTCTTCAGCGTTCAACTTTAACTGGTCTGGAAAACTAAGTGAGTATCTTGCCATCAGAACCTCCTTTCGACATACATACACATCATATTCTTCCTCTAAGTACAGCAGATTTTTTTGACAGGATTAACTGGCCCGCCCTGGCGCGACAGGAAAAGAGGGGCCGCAGTTTTTCAACATCCCGGTCTGGGCCAGGGTATGGGCCAGGGGTGCGACTTTGCCTGCAGCACATTGTCATTCTTGAAATATCTCGGCAATAAAGATGTTGCGATCAAGCCCTGCAATATCGGTATGGGCCAGGGATAAAAGCGTATAATCCCGGTATGGGCCAGGGGTTAAATAGTCCAGTCGTAGGTAGTTGAGACAATCAACCACTCGACCCGCCTGCCAACGCCTGTCACAGTATACTGCCTGTATGCCGGCACCCGCCTGCCACCCGCCCGGTAGCTCGTGTGTGGCACCCGCCTGCCAACGCCTCGCTCGCCGGGCAACTGCAATGACGGCACAAATGGCAATGGCGGGCAGGTGCACTTTGTTTATTGGCAACGGCGGGCAGGTGCATGGCAACCTGCCCGCCAGTGCCACGCACGCCGGCATTGAAGCTGCCTGCTGTACCAGGCGTTGGCAGGCGGGTGGCGGGCAGGCTAATCAACCACTCGACCAATTGCGGAGCTAAGCGAAGCTAAGTTCAAACATATTGTACGGTTTTCCAGTGAAAAGTCAAGCCAGAATACGCTAATCACCATCACTAAATGAATGTCTCGGACTTCCTGTCCGCCGGCGGAAAATCCCGACGACCTTAGTCCACTGCTTAAATACTTGAGCCGTTGAACCACTCGACACATTTGCAAGAGCACTTGACGAACTTCCATTCTGCCGCACGCGAATTGAATTTTCTGCCTTTCATCCCTCGGGCCTACGCCTCGGAGAGGCCGAAGGCCGGAAAGGCAGAAACCAAAAAAATCCCTCAAATCCTGTCAATCCTGTCTAACAAATTCCCGGTGACAAAAATTGTCAGATACCCGACATTTTTTGCAATCTCGGCCCATTCAGGTCCTGTGGCGTTTTTGATACGTTTTTGAAATAATCCATAATATCATATACTTGCCAATGACCGCCCTTTTTCAGCGATCATGGCATATATCTTGCTGAATAGGCAGGCAACCGAACCATTTGACCAATGACCATTTTCCAATTAAACTAAAGTTGAAGGGAGGTGAGCACACGACGACAAGGTGCCAATTTCAAGCGGCGTAGCCGCGCTTCATAAAATCGTGAAATGATTTTATTATGAAAGGAGAAACGCTATGTTACAAAAAGTAAGAAACCAAAAAGGTTTCACACTCATTGAGTTGATGATCGTTATCGCGATCATCGGTATTTTGGCTGCGATAGCAATACCCAACTTTATCTCTTATCGTAACAAAGCATACTGCAGTGCGGCAGAGTCAGACGCACATTCCATTGCATCCGGACTAGCTGACTATTATGCTATTCCAAGCCATGTAACAATACTTCCCAGCGCCGACATACTCACAGCAAAACCAGGAGGATTAGCATTGGTATTATCTGGTACCAATACTGCTACATTAGGTACAGATATAGATAATATTACAATTTCAGTCACAGATGTAAGCGGTAGATGTCCTACCACTTATCAGCAGTCACAGTCACCGCAGTGGAGTGGCGCTGGTGTTTTCACACTAGGCATGTAGTAACTTGTACCGATCTTTTCTATTAAATTAGAAAAATCATTTTAAAAAGGGGGAGATAATATTTCCCCCTTTTTTTTTACAACGAGATCAGCATTGACATACCTTTAGTCTTAAGGTTTTAATGCTTTTTATTCTGAATGTATGATATAGTCTTCATTGAGAGAAGTGAGTCTGTGAGTAGACAAAGAAGGGTTCTGTGGTAGAATTTTTTAATAATGACATCTAAAAATAAGCATAAGGCTTCTTTTTACAATATACGTATTGTTTTTACTCTGCTGTTTTTCCTTATTCTAATAACATATTCAAATACATTTCGATCATCTTGGCATTTCGATGATAAACCTAATATAGTTCAGAATTTTTCCTTACATCTAAGAGATCTATCTCCAGATTCAATTTATAAAACCTTTTTTGCTCAACCCCAACACAGAAATAAATTGTACCGGCCGGTTGTCTGCCTGACATTTGCCCTTAACTGGTATTTTGGTAAGGACAATGTTGCAGGTTACCATGCTGTTAATATCACTATCCATATCCTGACCGCATTTATTCTTTGTATCACAATCCTTAATCTTTTCAAATCTCCCAACCTTAAAGACAAGTTTAATGGAAACGAGCTCTTTATTGCCCTCTTGACTGCTGTCTTATGGGCAGAAACCCCGATTCAGACCCAGGCAGTCACATACATTGTTCAGCGTATGGCAGTGTTAGCCGCCATGTTTTACATCCTGAGCATCTATTTTTATATCAAGGCAAGGATTGCACATTCTCTATCAAACCGAATATTTTTCATTATTGGATGTATTCTGAGCTTTCTCTTAGCTATAGGTTCCAAGGAAAATGCTGCCATATTGCCTCTGGCGCTTATTCTGGTTGAGATTATTTTTTTTCAGGACCTGGGTCCTCAAAAGACGAGACGTTTGTTTCTCGGGATTTCTGTAGCAACCGGATTGCTGGTTGTTCTAATAGGCATTTTCTTTTTCATGAAAGGAGACCCGTCTTATTTTCTTAAAGGATATGCGAATCGCCCATTTTCTTTTACAGAACGCTTGATGACCGAGCCCAGGATTGTCATTTATTATCTTAGCCAAATTTTTTATCCTGTGCCCGGCCGTTTGTCTATTGTGCACGATGTTATTGCTTCAACTTCTTTATTTAAGCCATGGAATACACTGCCGGCTATTTTGGCTGTTTTTCTGCTTGTAGGAATAGCATTTTATCTGATCAAAAAAAGACCTATTATAGCATTTGCCATCCTTTTCTTTTTTTTGAACCACATAATAGAATCCAGCATAATTCCCCTTGAACTTTTTTTTGAACATCGTAATTACCTGCCGTCTTTATTTTTATTCTTTCCTGTTTCACTCGGGATCAAAAGGTTGATTGACTATTACCGGGGAAAAAAGTTTTCAATGTATATTATCATCGTTTCTTTTGTAATACTCTTACTTGTAGGCATTGGGACTAGTACTTATATCCGAAATATGGCATGGACAACGGAAAAAAGCCTTTGGGAGGACGCAACGAGCAAAGCTCCGGGTAGTGCCCGGCCGTATTATAGATTAGCAGTATTATATTCAGAGACAGGGCGATTGGATCAATCGATGGCGCTTTTAAAAAAAGGTATTTCTCTAAAACAACAGAAACCAGTACAATCGAAACTATTATTCTATAATAATATGGGTAATATTTATAGAAAAAAGCATGAGTATGAAAAGGCCGTTCAGTATTTTAAGCTGGCTTTAGACGTGCGGTCCGACTATCAGATAGTTCGAGAAAATATGGTTTTAGCGCTGATAGGTAGTAAAAAATGGGATGAAGCGTCAAGGCATGTTGATATTTTATTAAAAGAAAGATATTTTAACTATGCTCACCCATACTTAAAAGGATTGATTTTAATCCGCCAGCAAAAAGCAACAGAGGCAATCCTGTATCTTCGGAGTGCTTTAAAAATGTCTCCGTATTCTAAGGATACTCTTCTCAATATTGGCGTGGCGTTTAGCTTATCAGGTGAATACAGTAAAGCAAAATGGTTTTTTAGGCGAGCACTTACATTATATCCAAATGATGCCTTGATCCTTCTTCGGCTGGCAGAAAATAGCCTTAAAAACGACGAGGGTGATAAGGCGGATGAATATCTTGAAACCTTATTGTCAGTATTTGGAGGGAAAAGGGTACAGGAATTTATTGAAAGGCAATTTAAAGACAGTTTTTCCGTTCCATTATCATACGACATCCTTATCCCGGCAATTGCAGAAAAGTTGAAAAAAAGCGCTGTAGAGTTTACTGGTACGACCTCAAAGTTAACAAGTTGTAAATAAGTTATTGAATAAGAGAAAGGCGATGAAGTTGAATTGTAATAATAAAATTATTAAAGTACGTCCAGACATTCTGATTTGTCTGTTCCTCGTTTTATCCATCCTTATCGTCTACTGGCAGGTAATAAACTATGAATTTGTCGGTTTTGACGATGATCTGTATGTTACCAGCAATTCACATGTGAAAAATGGTCTGACTGTAAGCAGCATTATTGGGGCATTCAAATCAACATATGCGAGCAATTGGCATCCTTTAACATGGGTTTCACATATGTTGGATGTTCAGCTTTATGGAATGAACCCGGGCAGTCACCACATGACCAATGTTCTGTTTCATATCGTAAACAGTATGTTATTGTTCATTGTTTTCAAAAGAATGACCGGGAGGATATGGCAGAGCGCCCTGGTTGCCGCCCTGTTTGCCCTCCATCCGCTTCATGTTGAGTCGGTTGCATGGGTTGCAGAACGCAAAGATGTTTTAAGTACGTTTTTCTGGATGCTGACCATGTATGCTTATGCATGGTATGTTGAACATCCTGGGATTAAAAGATATTTATCAGCCCTCCTGTTTTTTATATTGGGTCTTATGGCCAAACCGATGTTGGTAACATTGCCGTTTGTTTTACTTCTTCTGGATTACTGGCCTTTAAGACGCTTTCAATTCCGGAATTCACAGGATAACTCCCGAAATTCGTTTCAAACGTCGGCTATGCTTCCAATGCTGTGGGAAAAAGCGCCTTTTTTTATTGTTTCAATAGCATCTAGTGTTGTGACCATCTTTGTTCAAAAATCGGGAGGAGCTATCGGTCCTTTGGAAGTGTATCCTTTTTCTACTAGGATTGCCAATGTCCTGGTTTCCCACATAAACTATATCGGAAAGATGTTTTGGCCATCCAGTCTGTCGGTGCTTTATCCGTATCAAGAATATTTGGCCTACTGGCAGATTGCCGGAGCTTTCATATTGCTTATTTCTATATCTTTACTGGGGATCAAGGCTTTACAACGAAGACCCTGGTTTACTGTTGGATGGTTATGGTATGTTGGAACTCTTGTGCCTGTGATCGGTCTGGTTCAAATAGGAACGCAGGCAATGGCTGACAGATATACTTACATTCCACTAACAGGGTTGTTTATTATCATTGCTTGGGGTGTTCCTGAACTTATGTCCAATTGGTATTACAAGACTAAAGGTCTTGCCATAATATCAGCAGCGGTTTTTCTCATCTTAATGAGGACCTCTTCGATACAGGTGAGTTACTGGGAAAATAGCATTTCACTTTACGAACATGCGATTAATGTCACATCCGACAATTATATAATACACAACAATCTCGGCTTTGCTTTAACCGCAAGGGGCAAATGGGGTGATGCTATAAAGAATTATCAAGAGGCGTTAAAAATAAATCCTGATTTTGAGACAGCAAATCTCAACTTGGGAATCGCCCTGCTTGCCCAGGGGAAGCTTGACAAGTGCATTGAATATTATCAGGAAGTATTGCGAGCGAAACCACGTTATGCTAAAGTCCACAACAACTTAGGCAATATGCTGCTTCGCAAAGGAGAGATCGAAAATGCTATCGATCATTTTCGAGAGGCATTATGCATAAAGCAAGACTATGCAGAGGCGTATAACGGACTGGGAGCATCTATGATGTTAAAGGGGGAAATCAACGAAGCGCTTGCACTTTTTCAAGAAGCACTACAAATAAAACCAGACTATATTGAAGCTCAAAACAACCTTACTAAAACATTAGCTGCCAGGACAAATCGTCAATAGGCTTCAATAGCGCCGGATACTGATGAGTAAAGGAAGAGGTAAAAAGAATGGACATTTCAATCTAAGACACAAAATCATTGGTGCTCTGGGTCGATCTTCCTCTTAATAATTACCATCATTACCCAAGGACCAACTATTAGATGACTGGAGAGATAGCAAAGCTTGGTTGAAATGAAAAATCAAATTTTATCAAAAAATATCAGTAACAATGCTCATAATGAAATATTTCTAAAGATACGATATGATATATTAATCTGCCTTTTCTTAGTTATTGGAAATATGGCTGTTTACTCCCAAGTGATAAACCATTCATTTGTTAACTACGATGATGGAATGTACGTAACCAGTAATTATTTTGTGCAGAAAGGCCTGAGCCTCATAAACATTATTTGGGCATTTTCGAATGTATATGCTGCAAATTGGCACCCATTAACATGGCTATCGCATATGCTGGATGTTCAACTCTATGGGTTATCTCCAGGCGGACATCATATGACCAGCGTGCTCTTTCATGTAGTGAATAGTCTACTATTATTTCTTGTTTTCAGAAGGATGACAGGGCAAATATGGCAAAGCGGATTTGTTGCTGCCATATTTGCCCTTCATCCATTACATGTGGAGTCAGTAGCGTGGGTGGCAGAGCGCAAAGATGTTTTAAGTATGTTTTTCTGGGTGCTAACAATGTATAGTTATATCCTGTATGTTGAACATCCAGGGGTTACAAGATATATGTTGGCCCTTATTTTTTTTGTTCTGGGACTCATGACAAAGCCCATGTTAGTAACATTGCCATTCGTTTTACTTTTGCTGGATTACTGGCCTTTGCGACGCTTTCAGCTCAAACATGAAGATGATCCGGGCAGAAAATCGGGACAGCAGTTACATATGATTACTTTGATCTGGGAAAAGGCACCTTTTTTTATTATTTCAATCGCGGCCAGTGCTATAGCTCTTTTTGCTCAGCATAGTAAAGGTACTGTTGCTTCGCTAGACAGATTTACGCTTTTTGTAAGAATTGAAAATATATTAGTATCATATGTTGACTATATCGGAAAAATGATCTGGCCTGACAATCTATCAGCATTTTATCCGTATCCCGGGATTTTAACAGGATGGCATGTTGTGGGTTCTTGTCTGTTACTGGCTTTTATAACTTTTTTAGCAGTCAGGTCATTAAATCCGCGACCCTGGTTTATTATTGGGTGGTTGTGGTATATTGGAACTCTTGTTCCTGTGATCGGAATAGTGCAAGTCGGTTTGCAGGCAATGGCTGATCGATACACATATATTCCGTTGATAGGCTTGTTTATTATCATTGCCTGGGGTGTTCCTGAACTTGCCATTAGATGGCGATTGAAAAAACCAGTTTTTGTTGGAATAACTACCGCTATATTGATAGTCTTTATGGTGATAAGCTGGTTGCAAGTAAGATACTGGGCCGACAATATTTCTCTCTATGAGCATGCCCTTGATGTTACTTCTGACAATTTTGTGGCTCACAATGGATTGGGATGTGATCTGACAACTCGTGGAATGCTCGATGAAGCTGTTATCCATTATTCAGAAGCGCTGCGAATAAGACCTGAATATGCGGAGGCTCACTATAACTTGGGGCATGTCCTGTCAATCCAGGGCAAAAACGAGGAAGCTATAGAACATTTTCACAAAGCTCTTCAAATCAAGCCTGACTATGCAGAGGCACACGATTATTTAGGGTATGAACTGGCATGTCTGGGAAATCGTCAAGAGGCCATTAAACATTTTCGCAAGGCGATTCAAATCAAGCCTGACTATGCAGAGGCACACGATTATTTAGGGTATGAACTGCTGCACCAGGGCAAGAGCGAGGAAGCCCTTGAACATTTCCGCAAGGCGCTCCAAATAAGCCCCAATTATGCGGTAGCACATCATAATCTGGGAATTGCACTGGCTGAACAGGATAAGTACAATGAAGCTATCAGGCATTACCGCGAGTGATTGCGTATAAGTGCACATTATGCAGAAGTATATAATAGTATTGGAAAGCTCATGGCCCAACAAGGTAAGTTGAAAAAGGCGATTTTGTTTTTTCAAAAAGCAATACGTCTAAAACCTGGTTATAAAGATGCGCAAAATAATCTTGAGAATACACTGGCAGTCCCGGAGAAATACGAGGGAAATATAGTGAAAAGAGAAAACTGATGATTAATGCGAAGGATTCCGAATATTTTTTCAGGTGCAAAACCAATATGTGATTAAAATGTTTAAAGAACAAAAAGTTATCATTGTAATGCCGGCATACAATGCACAGAAAACTCTCCAAAAAACGTATGATGAAGTCATAGCTCAGGAGATTGTGGATCTGGTAATTGTAGTTGATGACGGAAGCCAGGATGAAACCTTGTCTGTCGCAAAGAGACTGCCCAATACTATTGTATATTCCCATAAAGTAAACCGGGGTTATGGTGGCAACCAGAAATCGTGCTACAGGCTGGCACTCGAAGAAGAAGGCGATATTATCATTATGGTTCACCCGGATTACCAATATACACCGAAATTGATTCCGGCAATGGCCTCTATGATCGGTAATGGGCTTTATCATTGTGTGCTGGGGTCAAGGATTTTAGGAGGATATGCAATAAAAGGAGGAATGCCTGTTTGGAAATATATAGCAAACCGTTTTCTTACATTCACGGAGAACATCCTAATAGGTGCGAAGCTTTCCGAATACCACACAGGATTTCGAGCATTTTCCCGGAATCTACTGGAACAGTTGCCCCTTGAGGTCAATTCTGATGATTTTGTGTTTGATAATCAGATGCTTGCACAAATTTTGTGGCTTGGTTATACGGTTGCCGAGGTTAGTTGCCCGACAAAGTACTTTGCTGAGGCTTCATCAATTAACCTGTTTCGAAGTATCAAGTACGGCTTTGGATGTCTGTTCACAGGCCTGACATTTCGTTTGGCAAAGATGAGAATCATAAATTCAGACTTGTTTCCTGCTCATGATTAATTATCCCAATATCCTTGTTCGTTCCTATCCCACAGTCGATTCATGTTCCACTGGGCCATTCCGGAGGTTTAGCAATGAAACATCCTGAGACCAACCGCTTTCAGAGTCTTTTTGAGGAAGACAAATATGTTATCCTGAAAAATTATCTCTATAACTACCTCCTCCGAAAGTTAGCTGTCGAGAAGAATCTACAGCAGGAGAGGCCGGAATTGATTTTGGAGGTGGGAAGCGGAATTTCTCCTGTAATGACACGGACCAACCGCATCATATATTCGGATTTATCTTTTAGGGCCCTCCAAATTCTCAAACTTGCCCATGGAAAGGGATGGTATGTAGTTGCTGACGGCATGCGCCTGCCATTTAAGTCCGGTATTTTCTCTCACGCCATCTGTTCAGAGACGTTGGAGCATCTGGAGGATGATCGGGAGGCCTTAAAGCAGTTAGCCATGAGCATGAGACCATCGGGCCGTCTCATTGTTACCTTCCCGCACAGAAAGTTTTATTTTGCTAATGATGATCGCTTTGTAAACCACTTTCGTCGCTATGAACTCCCTGAGATGGTGGATCGACTAAAAGATGCCGGATTTAGACCTATTTCTATACGAAAGGTGTTGGGTCCCCTGGAAAAGGTAACAATGTGCTTCGTAGTTTTTTGTTTCTCTATGATCCAAAAGTACAAGCCTAAAAAAGTAAAGGGGACCCAGAACTTCAAGCTAATGAATATTTTTGCGTCTTTTTTTAAGTGGGCCAATCGATTCTATATGGTACTCGCATGGCTGGATGCCAGGATTATGCCACGCACTTTTTCGACAGTATTATTGATTAATTCTACCTTGTCAGATTAACCAATGACAAAGGTTTGGCACAGAAATAGTAGCATTGAGTTGATCAAGTGAAAAAAGCAAAACGGATAATCCACCTGCCTTTCCCTGTCTATTTTTGGACGGTAGCAATTCTTGCATTTGGCGGTCTATCCGCTTCAATCTACCTGTCCATAAATCACTACCGTAATTATACAGATATCGGTTACAAGAGTTTCTGTGCCATTTCCAGAGCAATAAATTGTGATACTGTTTCGCAAAGCCCTTATGCCATATCCTTTGGTGTGCCTGTTGCTATCTGGGGAGTAATTGGGTACATGTTTTTTCTGCTGTTTCTGCCGTTTGCCTCCGGCAAGATAGCTGAAAAAAAACGGACATGGCCGCTGCTTTTTCTGGTGTCACTTGCCTTTAGCTGTGTCAGTATAATCTATGCCCTTATTTCTACATTTTATATCCAGAGCTACTGCATCGTGTGCATGTTAAGCTATGCAAGCAATTTTTTTCTTTTATATTACGTGTGGCTTATCAGACGGAGATTTGAAAGAACAGGTATCTTGGATGGGCTGAGGCGTGATATCGGTTTCTTATGGAATATTAGAAAAAAGTGCGTATCTTTGTTTTCGCCGTTTCTAATTGGTGTTATATTGGTAGTTATTTTGTTTCCAGACTACTGGAATTTTGCACCGCCACCACTTTCTGCCGATATACCTAAAGGGATCACGGAAGCCGGGCATCCATGGATAGGTGCTGAAAACCCTGAACTTGTGGTAACGGAATTTACGGATTACCTGTGTTTCCAGTGCAAAAAAATGCATTTTTATCTTCGCCAGATTGTTGCAAAACATCCTGACAAGATCAGACTTATTCATCGCCATTACCCCATGGATCACAAATTCAATCCAATTGTAAAGGAGCCTTTTCATGTCGGCTCAGGTGCCATGGCGCTTCTTACAATCTATGCGACAGGTAGGGGTAAGTTCTGGGAGATGAACGATATTCTGTTTAACGTTGATAGGCGAAAAGGTACTATTAACATTAAAGAACTGGCGGAAAAGGTGGGATTAGATCACAAGGAACTTTCAAACTCAATTTATGATCGAAATATCCGGCATAAGCTGCAGATAGATATATGGGAAGGTATGAAGCTCACGATTACCGGCACACCATCTTATGTTATGAATGGCAAGGTGTATCTGGGGCAGATACCGCCGGATATAATCAAAAATGTCCTGGATTGATCGTAACCGTTCACCGCAGAGAACGCATTTAAGGGGGCATTTCTGGCCGAAGGCCTGGGCTATTTATAGAGAATCGCACCTGCCCGCCAGTGCCAGAGATGCTAGCATGTGAACTGCGTGCCGTAAGTGGCGATAGCAGGCGGGTCTCTCGATTCTCTATAAGAACCTGTTCTCTTTGCGTCCTCTGCGTCTCGAACGAGCGCAGCGAGTGGGCGGTGAGCTGTTCAAACCGTTTGAGGACAAGTCCTTTATGAAAAACCCCTCCATAAAGCCCTGCCTCAAAGCAGCCCTTGTCGGGCTTTTGGCTGTCCTGATTATTTCTGTTATCATCCTGTCATACGTTCCACCTGTCAGCAAGGATGCACTCATCCATCATCTTGGCGTTCTCAAGCTCTACCTCAAGCATGGGGGCGTCTATGAAATTCCGTCCTTCGTATTTTCCTATTATCCAATGAACCTGGACCTATTGTATATTATACCCCTTTATTTCGGAAATGATATTATTCCCAAATTCATTCACTTTTCTTTTGCCTTGCTCACTGCCTGGCTTATATTTAGCTATTTAAGGAAACGGATCAATGCCTTGTACGCACTTTCAGGTGCTCTTTTTTTTCTTTCACTTCCCGTAATTGTAAAGCTTTCCATTACCGTATATGTCGATCTGGGCCTGATATTTTTTTCCACGGCATCGCTTCTTCTATTGCTCAGATGGCTCGAATCCGGCTTTCGGCTCAAGTTTTTGATTTTTTCAGCCATTTTTAGTGGCCTTGCCATGGGCACTAAATACAACGGTTTGATTATTTTTTTTCTCCTGACCCTTTTTGTACCCTTCATTCACTCAAGGTACGCCCAAGGCGAAAACTCCCGTTTTTTTGAAAGTACTGGACAGGCTTTAATTTTCTTGTTCATTGCTCTCGTGGTCTTTTCACCCTGGATGATAAGAAACTACATGTGGACAAACAATCCTATTTTCCCACTTTATGATAACTGCTTCAATCCTGCAAATGCCGGTTTAACTGGCGGTTCAACGAATTCTGCCGGACCTTGGGGACATTTTGCCGTAAGAGACATCATATTTAAAGAATCATGGTGGGAGATAGCGCTTATACCTATAAGGATTTTCTTTCAGGGCCAGGATGGAAACCCGAAGTATTTTGATGGAAGGCTTAACCCTTTTCTGTTTTTTCTACCGTTTTTTGCATTTTATCATGTAAAAAAGAATCTTCCGGTTTTAAGAACCGAAAAAAACATTTTACTTGCATTTGTGATCCTGTTCTTATCTTTTGCTTTCTTCCAAACAGATATGAGGATAAGGTACATCGCGCCAATAATTCCACCTCTTGTTATACTTTCAATATTGGGTCTGCACGAGATGAATACAATTATCAATGATCGATGTTCTGTAACTTCCAGAAAGATATGCATGGGGTCTATGTTTGTTATTGTATCTTTTTTGATATGGATGAATGCTTCTTATATTGTAGGCCAATTCAGGTATGTGGATCCAATAAGCTACATAAGTGGCAGGGTAGAACGTGACGAGTATATTGAAAGGTATCGTCCCGAATATTCTGCCATTAAATACGCAAACAAGAACCTCCCGGACAATGCAAAAATATTATGTATTTTCCTGGGTAACCGCGGCTACTACAGTGACAGGGAAATGGTGTTTGATGGAAATCAAAATCTCTTCCGGACTGTAAAGAGCACAAATTCACCGGAAAAGATTCTGCTTGATCTTAATAAAAGAGACATAACACATCTTCTTGTAAGGTATGATCTTTTCAATACTTGGTCAAACAACAACTTTGATGACAAAGAAAAGGAGATGCTTGGAAAGTTTTTCAAAGAACAGGTAAACTTACTCTTTTCCAAAGGCGGATATGGGCTGTTTCGATTGGGAAATCGTGAGTAACAGTTCACGGCGGATCTGTCAGGGTTGACACATAAGTTGTTTTCAAGTAAGATTCAAACAACAATTCTACATAGACTAAAGGAAATAACCAGATTGAAACAAATCTTGTGCACCAAGGCTAAGTACAGGACAAAAAAATGTCCTGTACTTAGAACCGTCAGTGTAGGAGCTGAACTATTATCGAAGAAGAAATAATGAGATGACGGAAAAAAAGCAGAGATTGAATCAAATAGCTGAGAAGTTTGGATTAGATATCACTTACGCCTTTGGCAGCCATGCCAAAGAGGTTGCTGAATGGCTAAAAGGAGAGAGGTCTGGTCTGTCTATTTCTCCATTATCGGATGTGGACGTAGGCGTAAAGCCTTCTTCAGGAAGGCAGCTTTCAGTTAAAGAGAAGGTCCATTTGGGCATGGCCTTGGAGGATCTTTTCTCTGTTAATAGGCTGGATCTCGTGGTTATTACAGAAGTGGATCCCTTCCTTGCGGCGAACATCATCCGGGGAGAGAGAATATATTGCGAGGATGAATATCAAGCGGACGAATACGACCTTTACATCTTGAGGAGGGCGGGAGATCTGGCTCCATTGGAGAAGGAAAGGATTTCGCTTATTATGGGGGAGAATTAATGAGCCCGGGAAGCAAAGAGGTTCCTATGTCATATTTGATGGAAAGAAAATGGCTTGAAATGATTGAAGCTTTCTTAAAACTTACCCCGGAAGAGAGGACCGCGGAGGCAGAAAGGCGGCTGGATGAGACCTTAGAGAGAATGGCTGAAATGTACAACATTTCACCAGAAGATGCATATGAAAAACTTGTTGAAAATAGTTACAAAATGCATAGATGAATTCTCCGAAAGAAAAAATATTACGAGAGTTGCTGCCATTATCGGCGGAGAGGCTGTTATTCTGCACGGTATTCCGAGAACAACTCTCGATATAGATATTCTTTTTTTTTGTGGAGACGAAGAGAACAACATTAGCCGTCTTGGCACACTGTTTGCGTCCTTTTTAAGGCAAGAACTGGGGGGGCGGTTCGAGGTCAAGGACTTTGAAGCATCTAAAGACCCCACAGACTCCCTAAAACACGACCTGCTTATAATAACAGACGTGCAAAGAGAATTTAAGAAGCTTGATATCTTGATAGCGAATTATGCATGGGAACTCGAAGGGTTCAGCAACATGGATTCGCCGCATGCCGGGCCTCTTCACGCGTATCCAAAGGCATATCTCGTCGCGATGAAGCTGATGGCAGGTGGAGCACAGGATGAAGAGGATGTCCGGAATCTTTTCTTGGTAATGTCTGATTCTGAGAAGGAAAAAGCCTTTGAATTGGGTCGTCTAATAAGGCGAGACAAAAACTTATGCAGAATTCTGTCTGAAGGACGACGGGGTGGGAAGACCAACAAGAATGGCAGCATGGCGACTCTTAGAACCGATCGTGACACTTGAGATCCTGTTTGGATTTACCTCACAAATATTTCATAAGTTAAAACGTACCGTTTTCATAACGCGATCGACATTTCCCGCGTTAGCGGGATGGCAGATAGATCTGAATTCCCCTCCCTGCCCCGTTAAATGCGTAGCCTATTTACCTGGGGTCAGGAATTCAGATCAAGAACTCTGTGACTCTGTGCGCCCTGCCTGCCCCGTAGGTGGGGACCATCGTACTGGGGTGAGAGACAAACAAAATCCTTTAATCAGCTACGCCATATTGATTATGTAAAGAGCACATTCACAAAGTAGAATACTTAGGACCTGGTGGAGAATGTATCAGGAGAAATCCATTGCAGTAGTAGTCCCTGCTTATAATGAAGAAAAACTAATCGGTCAAACTTTGACCTCGATTCCGGATGTCGTGGACAGAATCATAGTCATTAATGATGCAAGCGTTGACAACACCTCAGAGATTGTAAAAAGAATAGCCGAAGAAGATAAGAGGATATGTTTGATTGAACATGATGCAAACCAGGGGGTCGGGGGAGCAATTGCCACCGGATATAAAAAGGCCCGTGATTTGAAAATAGATGTGACGGTCGTTATGGCTGGAGATGCTCAAATGGATCCGAGCGATTTTATCCGTATTATTGAACCAGTAACAAATGGTGGAGCTGACTACACAAAGGGGAACCGGCTTTTTTATGGTGATGCCTGGAACATGATCCCTCATTATCGCTATTTGGGTAATTCTTTTCTTTCCTTAATGACAAAAATCTCATCTGGTTATTGGCATATTGCTGATTCCCAGAGTGGTTATACAGCGATTTCTCTTGTTGCCCTTCAAAGAATCAATCTGGACAAGATATACAGGCGCTATGGCATGCCGAATGATCTTCTAATCAAGCTGAATCAGCATGACTTCCGCGTCAGAGATGTCCACGTCAAACCTGTTTATAATGTGGGCGAAAAATCAGGAATCAAGCTAATCCACGTTATTCCAAAGATAAGTTGGATTTTGTTTAAAGGATTTTGGCAAAGGCTCTTTTTCAAGTATGTGATAAAGGATTTTCATCCGCTGGTATTTTTCTACTTATTGGGTCTTACGCTTTTCCCGGCTGGGTTTTTGTCAGGCCTGTATTTGTTTTACTACCGGCTGCTTGTAGGACCGGTAGTGGCTACCAGTGCTCTGTTTTCTGTTTTTCTTTTCGTCTCCGGCTTGCAATCTCTGTTTTTCGCTATGTGGTTTGATATGGAATACAATAAAGATTTGAGATGAGGATAGCTTGAAAGTCTGTATGTTGACCACCTCGTTTCCAAGATTTGAAGGAGATTACGCGGGCGTATTTGTTTACAATCTCTCCCGTTGCCTATCAAAGAGAGGAGTAGGGGTCGAAGTCATATCTCCCCACGATTATGGTTCTAAATATTCTGAGGTGCGGGACAACATTAGAATACACAGATTTCCCTACTTCTATCCTACCAAATATCAAAGATTGTGCTACGGGGCAGGTATACTGGAAAACCTGAGCAGAGACATCTTAGCTGTGATTCAATTGCCCTTCTTTGTCATTGCCGAAATCCTCTATTCTTTGTGCATAATCAAGAAAGAGGGTTTTGATGTAATACATGCTCACTGGTCATTACCTCAGGGACTGGTAGGGCTTTGGTGTAAGCGAATTTTTAAGATTCCCTGTGTCACTACCATTCATGGGTCGGATATTTTTGGGTTGAAATCTCCATGGGTAAGGGCATTGAATACAAAGGTCATCAAATATTCCGATGTCTGCACAGCAAACAGCAAGGCAACTGCCAGAGTGGCCTGTGAGACCTATGGAAGAAAAAATATAGAGATTATTCCGGTGGGGGTGGACGATACCTTCTTTTTCAAAAAAACCCCTAATGTGGATGCAATAAAAAGGGAATTGGGAATAGATGGAAGGGTTGTGTTGTTCATAGGGAGGCTGATTGACTTGAAAGGGGTAGATTACTTAATTAAGGCTACTCCCGAAGTTCTAAAGAGATGCCCTGACATAAATGTTCTACTTGTGGGTTCTGGCCCTCAGAAAGAGTATCTCATGAACTTATCGAAGGATTTGGGTGTGGAAAATAGAGTGGTATTTATAGATAAAGTTGCCCAGGACGAAATATTGAAATTCTACGCCATTGCAAGCGTTTTTGTCCTTCCTTCCATAGTTAATGCCAGGGGAGAAACAGAAGGGTTAGGGGTGGTGCTGCTTGAGGCCATGGCCAGCGGAGTGCCTGTAATTGGGAGCAATGTTGGCGGCATCCCCGATATTATTACGGATGGCGAAACCGGGCTCCTTGCCACACAGAAAGATCACGATGATCTGGCAGACAAGATTATTAAGTTATTGACTGACGAAGAACTGAGAAAGAATGTAACCGAAAATGCATTGAGGCCTGTAAAAACAAATTTGTCGTGGGAGGTGATAGCGGATAGATTTGTAAGGATATACAAGGATCTTATCGGCAGGAATAAACAGGAAGGCATATTTTGAATAGATCAAGGGATGAAAAGTGTATGAAGTTCATAACATATCAGCCCGGTTTTCGCAACAGCCAGATATAGCTTGGGCACAGACAGTACGCATAATTTACTATTAGTTTGGCTAACCTGGCCTTTTTTGTGTTATGCTTGATCATGTAGTCGGCATGAAAAAGTTTCGGATTTTCAATGACCTTTTTCGTATAATCAATTAGTTCAAAATTGCAAACAAGTTTTTTTAAGCCCCAATAGGTAAGATGTTTTTCATAATAGAACGTACCTTTACCTGACGCCTTAATATAAACATGAGCAAGCGGCCTGGGAATTACGGACAGAAAGGGAAGATTGTAATGATGCTCACGCACATTTAGCCTGTTACCTGCAGCAAAGTAACAAACACCACCAGGCTTCAATACCCGATAGATTTCTTCCATTAGCGTATTGGCATCTGGCACATGTTCATAAACGTGAGCACAAATCACGACATCGAACATATTCTCCGGGTAATCCATATTCATTGAATCACCTACGGCAAATTTCAGGTTGTCTTTTTCAAAATTATCCCCGGCAAACTCAATTGCAGGTTCATCAATATCAATTCCAACCACTTTTCCAAAATATCTTGAAAGATAGTTGGCAATAATCCCTGTGGAGGAGCCAACATCTAGAACCGAAAGTGACCGCAAGCCTGGCTCAAAAAAATCGCTCAGTACAACAACCATAGTTTTTGCTTTTCTTTCTCTAGCTTTGCGATCATACATTGCTCTGTGGAGCATCTCAGAGAAATTGTATTGATATTCTCTCTTCTTGACCATGATTTCAACCCATTCTTGCTCGGTTTTAAGGGTTCAAGCAAGCACTTCCTCAAACAACTCCCGGTATTCATTCACCATACGTTCAATGGTAAACTGCTTCTCAACTTTCGAGCGATTGTATTCTCCCATTTCTTGCCTGAGTTGTGGTGAGTCTGCCAGAAGATTGATTTTTTCCGCAAAAGCATCCGCATCCCCTACCGGGCACAAGAAACCTCCCATGCCATCGTCGATCAGTTCCGGAATCGCAGAGCAATTACTTGCCACTACCGGAAGACCACATGCCATTGCTTCAGCTACAGCTAAACCAAAACCTTCACGTACCGTTGGCATCAGCAAAATATCCATTTGGCGATAACGATTCGGCATGTCTTCAAAGGGCACTGATCCCACGGATTGCAGGCCAGTGTCAGAAGGCAAACCGCTTCGGGTCCGAAGTCCCTGCGTGTAAAAGATACGAACATTCTTTCTGAGGCGTCTTGCAATGGAAGGAAGCCAGTGAGCACCTTTTCGGCGGGTGAGATTTCCGGAGAAGAAGACCCGAACTTCCTTCCGAGAGGACGTTAAAAAAGGTGCAGGAGTAAAATGATTCACATCCACGCCGTTATAGATAACTTTAATGGGGCGGGATAGGTTCAAATCCTGCTGAACAAGACGCGCGGTAAAGTGGCTGACCGCCGTCACAGTATGCGTTTTTTGAAGTGCCAGCCAGGTCCACAAACGGAGATCTGTTGCGTAATGGAGCCTTTGAACCCATGAGCTATAGGGCTTCATCCAGCGGTCCAGGACATAGTTGTGGAAAGTGATCACCAGCGGTACCGACTTTCGGAAAAAAAATATTGCATAATCAGGGATGGAATGGATCAGGTGGGTTCCTTTAAGGGGGACTACTACTGGTAAGACAAACGGAAAGATGGTCCAGTAAGGATGGTAGGCCCTAACGCAGTACCCTGGAAGATAACGTTCCAACATGGTATGTACCACATGGGCACCGCTTCCCCAAGCCATTGGGCTGACAATACGCAAGTTCTTCATCGATGCTTTCCGTTTGTTGCTTCGCACCATGGCGCCAATTGATACGTCGCCACCAAATGTGGTCGAATGCTGAACCCGTCCTCTCTGGAATCCAACTCGTAATGCGGTCTTCCAAAGCGTTATGGGCCCGGTAAACTGTTTTTTGTGGCCATCACTCTGATAATCCGCACGATTAGTCCTGGGCCATAAGCCGATTGAAGTGTGAGGCCAAACGGGCCGTCAAGACTTGACGGCTGTATTGCCTAAGGTATTCTACATGCGGGGGCATATGGGATGCAAGAGCGCCCTGTTCCCAGTCACGATATAAGGCACGGATCGCCTGTGCGATGCCGTGGGCATCATGGGTGTTTGCCGTTTCGTGACGAGCCGCGTATTGTCGGATGATGGCCAGATTATCTCCCGGCGGCAAGATAGCAAGTATAGCCTTGCCAGCGCGTAAATATTCGTAGGTCTTGCCAGCGATGGGGGTAATTCGCGCTTGGCTTGGTTCCTGATAGAGAACCAGGACGTCGCAATATAGCATACTTTGGACAGCCGCTTTATGGGAAACCTGACCGGAAAACCGGACATGGTCCTCGAGATTCAGCTTCATCAAAAGACTTGGCAACCCTGGCCCATGGTCACCGATCATGCTTAAATGTATCGGAAGGTGTTCCTGGACCAATTGCCTGAGGGCCTTCAGCAAAGGCATGGGATCGCGTCCGCCGATGCCGAAACGTCCACAGTAAAGGAGGGTCATCTGCCTCCGTGATGCACCAAGACGATAATCGACGAAGTCCTCCTCGTCGTAGCCGTTGGGAATCATAGTAATGCGGCTGGCAAGCGTCGGGTATTTCTGTAGATAGGCTTCCAACGAGGAGGGGGTGTTAACGATCAACAAATCGACATCGCTCAGCACACTTTTTTCCATGGTGGGAAAAAGGGTTTGATAGAGGATCTTTTTCAATCGGCTGCCCTCCACGTATGGATCGAGGGACCATGCGTCACGGAAATCTATGACTAGGGGAATGAGGGCACGCCGCTTAAGCCGTAATGCCACTATTGTCTGCGGAAACGGCGGGCATGAAACATAGATCAAGCCGTATTTGTTTCTATGCAATAGTCTGCGACTGCATAGATACAAGGGTGGCAACCAGCCGTAAGGGGTCACATGGTAAGGCCGGTTCCAAGGGGTCAGGGAAGGTATCCTCCGCACGTTGGGATAGGCTTCTTCGACCTTCTGATCGCGTTGCGACGATGACAGAATGCTGGGCCGCCAGCCGAAGCGCGGGAGATACTTAACGAACTTCTCTGAGCGCAGACTGCCGCCGGTGTTGGGACAGGGGGGGAAATCGTAGGCGATAAAGAGTACCTTATGCATTGCGCCAACCATACCCCGGGGAAAGTGGTTTTCTTGTAGGTCGATTCGAATTGATCCGATAAATATCTTTCAATGGTGTATTCCCTTCTGTGTAATCGATAATGTGCAGGGCATCTTCCAGCAGCCGAACGATTCGGTATATCGGCGGACCATAACCATGGTGCTTGCCGATGAACCCTTTCTCTCCGAAATACAAACAGCCTGCCTTTGCTTCATCGTCCAGGCTAAAAAGCCCATGGTCCAAACCGCCAGGCTCGCGGTCGGACAATTGCGGGGCGAAATGGGCGGCCACCGATCTGTATTCGTTACGCCGTGCGGGCAGCGGCGTATACAGATACGTGCCTGAATCACTGATCAGATCCCGACCATCGATGGATAGCTCTATTGACAATTGGTCGTTATGGGCATGTCCGCCATTGCCGTTTTGTCCAATTGGCCCACAGCGTACAGCAAGGTAAAGACCCTTTGAGCGAAAGAGGTACAATCCAAAATCGGGATATGCATAAAGCTTAAGGCTTTCACGTAAATCTCCGCCAGGCGCCGGGATCTCCAGAATGTTTTTCGACTCCTCAGGCAGAGAATTAAGTTTTGCATTCAGCCGTGACAGATTTTCTTCAGTACCGATGCGTACCACCTCCGCGGCGGTCTCTTCGCCGGATTGGCGATAAGATGGAAAGCGAATATCCCCGACCAATGCCCTTACAAGACAAGTTTCTAACCGGTGTCCGCCAGAGAATCTGGCGAAGTCCTCCCGTTCAAACAGTCCATTGATTTCTGCCACTAGATGGCGATGGTCCAGATGATCTTCGTCCCAGTAAACGGCTTCATCGGGTAGGTCACTGTACCCATCCAGATTAACATAGCGAGCTTTCGCTTCGGCCACTGTTATCTGATGATACACAGGCTGAAGTTTGAGGAATCTGCCGCTGTCGTTGTCGCCAATTTGCGGGATGTGACCATCGGGCTTTGTGATATGCATGGTAAACTCAGCCATCTTTTCCAGCCGACGGATATACCACGGAGGAAAGGGGCTCTCATATTCTGAATTAAGATCTTCTTTCACGGATAGTAAATAGTGGGTAAGTCGAGAGGGATTTAGTCCGGGCCTTACCTTGATTATAGAGCAGTCAAAGTGCTTGAGAGCTTTCTTTTTCTCGTCAGGCAGGCCCAAAACCAGGGCCGTGGCGTAGATTGTCAGTTCGGCCACCAGACGGTGGTAGCTGGTAGACGCTTCAAAGTTGGCTCCATCAGTGTAGAATTGAGATTCCAATTCTTTAACCATTTCTTGTACAGCAAAAGCCAGCCAGGCATTCGTCTCTGGCGTGGTGGGTAGATAGGCTGACACGAACAGCAAGCCAACGATATCACAAAGGTAATGGTTGCCCCGCAGTTCTGCATTCCACTCAAGGTTGTTTATTATGTGAGATCCATGTTCGTAAATGCTGCGTTCAAAGAAACCTTCAAAATCCAGATCAAACTCAGCCCCATAGCTTCTAAACATGTCATAGGCTACCAGCCAGTTTGCCACCCGGATAGCAACATCCATGGCATACCTCCAATTTACCCCAAAGCGCGGTGGATTGGTGGCCATAAAATCCAAAACCTGGTTACGGAATTCCTGTGAATAGACTTCAGGATGCGCAAACCGCCGTTCGCCCTTTGCCCTTTCCCGTGCTAGCGCATAGGCCCAAGCCAATTGTGGCAAGTGTTGCATACGCGCGAGTTCCCACGGCACCTTAATATCCACTCCGGGCTTATGGGCCCAGGGAATGTCAAGATACCATGTGTTCTCGGTCCACCGATACCCGGATTTGAAATCCAGATGCCAGTCGATTGGGATATACTCCCGCTCTACCAGGCGCCAAATACACCGGGATTCTTCCAGATTAGCCGCATTAATCCTTTCTTCCAGCCAGTCACCCTCAGGGTCAGCCTCAACAGCCTTTCCCATATCGTAATGATAACCTTCCAAGCCGCGACACTGCATGCCGTGTCTGACCTGGGTCCAGCCCGAGCCAAGGTGGTCGAAGCGATGAGCAAGGTAATGCTCGGCCAGCGCCTCGATCTGCCGGACATTGGACCACAACCAATCAACGGGCACAGCATCGAAATAGCTGTAAGGCTCTCCGAGTCGTGATGAGACAGGCTTTGCATAGGTCGAATGCTGGGCATCTCGTTGCCGAAGACGCAACAACTTGACCTTTCGTTTAGCCAGTCCTACCGCCTTTTTGATCACCACATGAGGGGGATGCACCACGGCGCTCTGGAGATAGAACTTAAGTGTCACCCACAACGCTCCTTCAGCTTCTCGATAATCTTTCGCGTGTGCCCTTTCCAGGTATATTTTTTCACTACCTCCCGGTGTGCAGCCTGTCCCAATCTGTTTCGTCGCTGTTCATCATCGATGAGCGCTTTCAAACCTAACATGAGCGATTCCACATCTCCCGGCTTGACCATCCAGGCGGTCTTGTCGTGGTTGAGAACGTCTCCAATTTGATCTAAGTCTGATGCAACAATCCCTTTGCCCATGGCCATGTACTCAAACAGCTTGGTGGGAGAACCAAAAAAGGGCGTGCCATCCGCGTTTGGCACGTGGGGAGATGTCAGGATGTCACAGGCAGCCATATAGGCAGGCCCCTCCTCCTGGAGAACAAGTCCTGTCAAAATGGAAACATCCATAATACCAAATTCGTATAGCTTCCTTTTGACTTCCGGCATCGTCAGTCCATCGCCTATCATCAAAAGTCGCACCCCTTCCCGGTACTCTGGGAATTGTTGCAGGAGCCTACCGAAAGCCTCCGCCAATACTTCCGCGCCGTGCCATGGGCCAAAAGTGCTGATAAAGCCAACGACCGTTTTCCCGACTAGATCATACTTTCGGCGGACACCTGACCCATCAACATCCGGAGAATACTGTTCCGGATCAACACCATTGGGATTGACCAGAATTTTGCCGTCTTCTATCCCACGTTTAACCAGCTCATCCTTCATCGGCTGGCTGACCACCACGATCAGATCAGCTCCGTATAGGTTGAGGAGTTCAATGCGGGTAGGAAGTTTTTCATGAAAAAGCTTTCTTCCTCCCCAATTACGCGCCATCCAGGGAAAAGAACCATTGTATTCGCAAACATAGGGAATTTTATATCTGTTTTTTAAGGAAACCCCGGTATAGTTACCCAGGCTGTAGCGCTGATAGATAAAGGAAGGACTCAATTCATTCCATCTGTTCTCAATAAATGATGCAACCTGATCATTATACAAGATCTCCGGCATATTGGGGATGTTTCTGCCGATGCCGTAAACCGGAGGGCAAAAATAGAAATCACTGTCTTTCTCCACATTGACCAGACAATCCGTGCTTACCACGTTTGTCTTGTACCCAAGGGCACGAAAACCGTGGATAACACCACTGAGATGACCCACAGAACCGCCGCTTTTTATATTGAACCAGTGATCGGTGCGAAGGAAAAGAAGGGACGACTTCCCGTTAAGCCTTGCTCTGACATTGGAAACCTTGGAACGGCTCGTTATCTCTCTTAAGGTCTTCAGATATAGAAATGGCCATTGCAAAACATCCCGTAAGAGATTAGCGCTTATCCACAGGAATGATTGCCGGGACAAACTCCTCTCCTTCACATCGATCCATCGCCAATGTGCTGTGCCGGATAGGAAAAGATAGAGTTCAAGAATATCCTTATTTGAAATCGCCGTGATGGTGTCACACCAGATATCTAAATCACGTCCGCGCATCAGCTTTTTTGCTCGCAGTCGTACGATAATATCTTTCTTTTCAATCATTAAGCGCTCTTTTTTATTGATCAATTTTCATCTCTGACTTGACAGCAGTAAAATACCAGGTAGAAACCATCCAGGAAGGCAGATAGTCGGCAACCCCGGCATTCCATTTTGTAATAATCTCGCCCCGCAAAAAAAAGCGTTCAGTTATGGGAGCGCCTAAAAAAGCGCCATTCATAAAATCTACAACCTCAAATCCGGCATTATGTAAAAGGGTAAAGAATGCTTTCTTTGTAAAAAATTGCACATGCCCTGAAGCCATGTTATAGGGTATCATCTCGGCTGAGGCATGACGCGTGCCAACCAAAAAACGTTTAATACGAAATAACAACTGTAATAGCCGTGACAGTCCCAGACACCGATCAATCCGCTTTTCGATTTCAAATGGTCCGTAACCATTGGGAATGGCTCCAACAATACAGCCATCATCCTTTAACATGGCATGATGCTTCCTAAGAATATCACCCGGTTCGGCAAGATGTTCCAGAATGTCCGCGTATACGATAATATCGAACCAGTAATTGGCCGAAATATGTTTCATAAACCTGACATTGGCGTGCGCGTCGCCAAAATTTTGCTGTGCATAATTCAAGGAAGGTTCGTGAATATCTACACCCAAGTACTCCCCCCCTCTCTTTATGCTCTTTATAAGATACTGAGATACAGCAACGCCATTGCCACAGCCGAAATCAAGCAGCGAAAGAGTGTTATCTGACAGCGACAAACGTTGCGCATATTTCTTGATCACCGACAGGATGTAAACAAGTTTTTTCGTATGTGCATAGATGTTTTCAGGGGGCAGATTTAACAGACACATCATCTCTTTCACAAAGTACTTCATTGAAAAATGGTCAAAGTCAAGTCCAAGTAAGGTCGCTCAAGAGAACTAAATCTTGTTATTTTAGAGCTTCAACAACCACATACCACCCAACCCTTTTTCCAAGCATGTTACAAAACGAACTGGGCTGACAACGATTCTTAAAAAAGCAAGAGAAATATGCGATATCACAGGGCAACAGATGACGTACATAGCTATGTGTTTGTGCAAACTGATGAAAAAGCAATTCAAACTCTTTTCTTTTGTATAATCGAATTACCATATTTTCGTTTGTCCCAGGATATTCTACAAGACTAAGTTGCTGATTAAGCTCCCTTTTAGTGTGCCCTCCCTTCATAAGATACTTTACCACCAAAACTGACCACCAAAAAAATATGGAGTTTTTGTGATACACAGAAACCCAGCATTTTCCACCTGGCTTCAATACACGCTGAATTTCTGAAATAATAGCTTTTGTGTCAGGTGAATGATGAACTACTCCAAACGAATAGATAAAATCCATGGTGTTGCTATTATAAGGAAGACGTTCGGCATCGCCGACAGAAAGCTTTGTTTTAAGACCGTATAATTCAAAACGTTTTGAGGTGATTTCAAGATTACGTGGAGTCAGGTCTACGCCATGCATAATTCCCCCCCGCCTGGCAAGATTCAGATGGTCAGTACCCATACCAAAACCAATCTCAAGGATATTTTGTCCTTTTATATCGAAAGAATCTACAGCCTTTTTAATCCATGGATGTGTAGAGTACCTGTGCATTTCAACTTGATCAAAATATTCTTTGGTTCCGAATTCAGCGTCGCTATAATTAGAGCCGCACGGTGATTTTGACCAATGAGATTTTGTTTCCTTTTTATATTCCTTTGAACTTAACAATCCAAAACGTGTTGTATTGATACCCATAGTAGTTCTCTCCAACTTAAATCGTCTCTCAAAACTATATTTTACTAAATTCTTATAGTTTATACGAAGGTTATTGAACCTTGCTTTCCATTTTATGCAATTTTGAAATTTTCTTATATAATCATCATAAACTGTTGTGGATATTCTAGGATTAAAATATTCAGATGAATGATGAATTGATGAAATTCTATGCCATGTTTCGATATCTTTTCCAAAAACACCTTGTTGTATAAATCTGTCATAAAATGGACTGCCAGGCAACGGTTTCATGACATTGACACCTGTTGAAAACAGATTGTGCTTCTTAACGAAATCTATGGTTTTTTGTATATCACATTCCCTTTCCCCGGGTATTCCGAACAAAAAAGCTGAATTGCATAATACTTTTAACTCATTACAGATATGTACAGCGTTTTCATTGTCTTCAGGTGTTGCTTTTTTATTCATAAGCTTCAAGCTATTGGATGCATTTGATTCAAAGCCGAAAGATAAATAAAAACATCCAGCATCCTTCATGAGTCTAACCTTGTCTTTTGTTACAACATTCGCAGATACAACAGCCGCCCATTTTGTTTTCTTAAAAAGGTTTGCACTCTTGAATGCTTTGCAGAGATTATACGTTCTGTCCCAGTTGGTTAAAAACATTACGTCCAAGAAAAAACAATAATCAACATAGCCAAATTGTGAAAATATTGAATCTATTTCGTTGAGCACATAGTCAATACTGTGGAATTTTACTTTCTTTTGTAAAAGCTTATTTGAACAAAAATTACAATGATAAGGACACCCGCGAGATGACATCAAAGTTACTGTTTTTCCATATATGCTTGATATCACATAGTTAGGGCGAAAATAATTACTATCATAGATTCTCCTGTCTATAATTGGTATATCATCCAAATTGTTAACCGTAGCGGAGCCGTCGTTTACGATCAATTCGCCAGAATTATTCAAATAAGCCACGCCTGGCAGCCATTTCCAATCCGTGCCTAAAAACGCAAAAGTCCTTTCCGCCTGACCCATTACAAGAAAATCAAACTCAGGAAGCAAAATAAGCGTTGCTTTAGGATCGCTAGTTGGATGATAGCCCCCTGCGAAAAGAGTTATATTCTTATAGTTTTTCTTAATGTATTTAATTATCGAGGCTACTCTTTTAACGGTGGATGAAGGGAAAGTAAGCCCAATAAATGCCGGACGATATTCATCTATTGTCTGTTTTAGCCTGTTGTCGAGCTGCAAAGTAGGAATAAAATTCTCATCATGAAAATAGACGTCATTTTTGCCTATTTTCTTGCTATACGAGATAAGATACCCGATTCCTAAAGAGGGCGACCCCAAAGTATATGTATCTTTTGGATTTATAAGGAGAATTTGTTGTCTATTATCCTGAGATGAATTCATTTATTTCCTCATTCATAGTAGCCATCTGCGTGTTTACAGATAAATATTTCACAATGATATTTTGCATAAGCTGTTTTCACCTAAGTTAACCTCTTTGGAACCATAAATCACTTCTTGCAATGGCCTTACATGTCGGTCAAAAGCACTTTTGTCCTCCTGACTCCAGGAAGCCATCGGGCCGAGTGAAATTGCTTTTGAATACGGGTTGAGATACTTATCGCTTCCAGTGCCTGGGCTAGCATTATGCCTTTCTTTTGAAATCATCTCTATTTTTGCCCGTACATCCTCAAAATCAGGCAACTCAAGAAACTCATAGAGTTCCTTGATAACCTCGATGTCAATAAATTCAATTCGCACAATGCGGCACATAGAAAATGGTAGACTCTTGAAAAATCTTAAAACAATTCCATTTACAGTTGCCCAGTACCAAGCACATTTCTCTAATGGACTAACTTGACACCAATTCGACCCAATTGCAGTATCTTTTGGAGGAACAACATGCTCTAAAGCATGAGGATGATCGGGGCAGAAGAAACCCCTTGCCAACGCACTCCTGACGAAATCTATTGGATTTCTAACTAGTAATACAAATCGACTGCTATATTCATACCTTCGAAATAGTTCTTGGAAAACCAAGTATAAATGTCCTGAACATTCCCCGTAACTCTGTCCCAAATTATTGTATTTAATGATCGTGTGCTTTAGAAGCCTATCGATATCTTTTGCTACGATACCGGGGTTATTTTTGTAAAATCCCTTCTTGAGCTTACCGGCATCTATAGAGTATTCATGATTGCAGTGTGTATATTTGCTGCAATCTAACACTTTAGATAACATCAATGAACCACATCTTCCCGTGCCTGTGATAAAGTAAGAAGAAAGCATATTATCGAATCGCCCTTTAAGGTTATCTACCCACAACAGGCAATGCGCCCTTCTTATGTGAAACAAATCGCCAAACTAAGAATAGGGTCAGCGTAGCTAGAAGTGCCAACGAGATACTTAAAGCAAGGGCAGCACCTTTAGTCCCCATTATAGGAATCAAAAAAACATTTAATGCAATATTAACAACAAATGTAATACACCATGACAAAACAACTTCGATGCGATACCCATCACTTATCAAAAATCTTCTTAATGTAATCTCAACGCTCAAGAAAAAAAATCCGGGCATTAGCCACTTGAATGGTATTGCCGCATCAGCATAAGCCGTTCCAAAAAAAGCAGTAATTAGAACCCCCGAAACTGCTATTGCCATCATTGCTATAAAAAGCATAATAATAGCGATAATTATTGTGATTTTTTTTGCGAATTTAAACCTGCTGTTCAAATCCTTCATGCCACACAGCTTGGGGAAAAATATAGCTCCGACAGTGTCGGGTAATAGATTAACCATATTTGCCACATTAACCGCAACGGCATATAATCCAACATCTTTTGCACCTAAATAATGATTAATCAGGAAAAGATCTGCTTTAAATACTAAAAAGGCAATCAAAGCTGATAGGTAAGCCTTTACTCCAAAATTCAAGTTGTTTCTGAATAAAGTTAACGACGGTACAGGGAACTCCAAAAAATACTTTCTTATCGCCCAAAGTACTACGGCAAAGCTTATAACCAAGATAAACAGATTTATGGACAAAATAGTCTCTACCCTTATCTGACCCCCAACAAAAATACAAATTGTAATACAAACAAAAAGAATTTTTTGTAACAATTCGATTTTGTTGTAAGCGCGTACTTCCTGCAAACCAAGGAGCAGGTTTTGCAAGAGCATATATGCGAGGCCAAATGGGACCCAGACCAGAGCAATAATCAACAAAAAGCCGTTTACGGGCGATAGGTCAGGCCAAACGGAAAACACGATCCAGGCCGCAAATGCGCCACCACCCCCAAAAGCAAAACTCACCACAAGCGAATTCCCCACCAAGGCAGAGAGCAGGGATCGGTCTTTGGCCACATAATATGTATTTGAAGCATGCAGCCCCAGATTACCGAACTGGACGCCTACAGCGGCGATAGCTGTGGCTACGGCATAAAGCCCCCTTCCTTCCGGCCCAAGAATTCTTGCCACAATCACAGAGGTGATCAAGCCGATGCCTATAAGCAAAACCCGGGTAGCGAATGTCTCGGCAACCTTGCGCACAAAATCCGAAGCGAGTATTCTCCGCCAATAGGCCATTAACCACGATCTTATGGAAGCTATGCGGTAAGCCACATAGACATCAGCCTCAGTATTCACCGAACATATTCCTCCCACCACATGGCAAAATTAAGCAGATACCACACCTGCGGCCCCTGGCCTTTATTCATAAGCCTCATAACTTCATTTTTATCGAGAAAATCGGTCTTATCGCAAAATAAAATTAATTTGTTCCTTGCGCTGTTGCCGAGCCTTCCGAAAAACCACTCGTAAACCGGCACCCCAAACCCCTGTTTTTTGCGGTCGATCAACTCATCAGGTATAACCCCTCGCACCGATTTTTTCAGGATGTACTTCAATGTCCCATTTTTTGTCTTTACTGCCTCCGGTATGCTCATGGCAAGTTCCACGAATTTATGGTCTAAAAACGGCACCCTTGCCTCAAGGCTCACCCCCATGCTCATCTTGTCAACACGCATGAGCAGAAGCTCCGGCAGTCTTAAATTCAGGTCAAGATAGGTCATCCAGTTCAACCGGGATTTTTCCCATGCCTTTTCCTCAAAACGAGCGCGGATCGGTTTTAGCGCTTCCCATGACGAGAAATTGACAAACTGCTTGCGAAGTCTCGGGGATAAGAGCCGCTTCTTATGAATCTCTGAAAACGCCTCAGCCCCGCCCCAGAAGATCGGCTGTCCTGCTCCGGACCGTCTCAGCCATTCCAGGCGAATATTATCTTTTACCTTCGGCACAAGGCCTAACCCCAGCGCGCCGAGTTTTTTCAATCCAGGGAAAGGAAACCGGTCGCTCAACCGTTGAATTTCAAGCGATCTTTTCCATCCTTCATACCCCCAGAACAGTTCGTCCGCTCCTTCGCCGACCTGACAAACGATGACCCCGCTATCTCTTGCCAATTTAGAAACATAATAGAACGGAACGCAGACCGGGTCGGCAATCGGCTCGTCCTGCAGGCGAATCATGCTGGGCAGAAAGTCGAGCAGGTCGTCAATCGTTAGAAGCCGCTCGTGATATTCAGCGCCGACCTGTTTAGCCATCATCCGGGCATATCCGGTTTCGTTCTGATAGGTGCCGTAATCCCTGTCATAACCGATGCAAAATGTCCTGACAGCCCTGCCTTCTCCTTCGGAAAAAAGGGCAGTATTGGTGCTGGAATCGATCCCACCGGAAAGGAACACGCCCACGGGCACATCGCTAACCTTTCTGAAACTGACCGCGCTGCGAAGCTCATCAAGCAATAGGCGCGCAATCTCTTCTTCAGAAACATTCAATAGGGGATCTGTGTAATCCCAGACATCCCAGTATCTTTCCTCATGGATACCCCCGTTTTCACTTATCTTGATCCATGTGCCGCCAGGCAGTTTTCTTATGCCGTCAAAAAGGGTCTGCGGCGCAGACGAGGTAAGAAATGAAAGGAAGTGATAAAACGCTTCCTCATGCACAGCTCTTTTCTGATCCGGGTCTTCAAGAAGCGCCTTTATCTCGGACGCAAACACAATCCTGCCGTGATGAATGCTGTAGTAAAGAGGCTTTATGCCGATTCGGTCGCGAACAAGCCATAGTTCTTTTTTGCGCCCGTCCCACAGGGCAAAGGCAAACATTCCACGAAATTTATCCAGGCACCCTATCCCCCATTCTTCAAAGGCATGGAGAATTACCTCCGTGTCGGAATGATCTGTCTTCCATTTATGCCGCCCACTTTTTGAAAGCTCCGCGCGAATTTCCCCATGATTATAGATTTCACCGTTATAAGTTATCCAAAGAGTTCCGTCTTCATTGCACATAGGCTGCGCGGCCGCCTCAGAGAGATCAATAATCGAAAGCCGCCTGTGGCCAAGTCCGATTCTGCCGTCTTTCGATACCCAGGTTCCCGCACCGTCCCGCCCGCGGTGGGCCATGGTATCACGCATTTTTGTGATGTATGGCTTAGTAACAGTAAAATTGCTATTTTTAAAGTTTAATGCCCCGACTATTCCGCACATGATTATTCACTTATTCCAAGAGTAATTTCCGTTGTCTCAATCATAGATTCCAATGCAATCGGCCAACTATCTTTTTCAGCAATCAGAAACCTGGAAAGCTCTTCCAGTTCTTCAAGCTGCCCTTTGTTCGACGTCTGCGAACTGATATGCGCCACCTTTATGCCATATCCCTGAATCAATTTGTAATCATCCACAATGATACTCTTCTCGTCGAAATGAACTTCCAGCCACTCCTTTGGCAATTCTTTCGACCCTACTGCAAGATATTCCAACGTGGCCATGGACCCGTCTTCATATTCAAGGACAATACTCTTGTTATCAGATCCGCTTATGCTTCCGGTTTTTGGTCTAAGGCTTGCTGCGCCAAAGGTCGTTACAGGACTTCCTATAATAAAAGAAAAAAGATCGATTATATGGCACGCCTCGCCGATAATTCTTCCGCCTCCTTCCTCGGTATGCACCCAGTGGTCCAGCGGAATATATCCGGCATTCATGCGGTAGTGGAGAAAAAGGGGATTAATCCTCTCCTGCACATGCTTCTTGATTTCTCGGGCGTATTTGGAAAACCGGCGATTGAATCCCACCATAAGCATGGGCTTGTCGTCTATTAAAGCCTTGGTGTCAGCAGAACCCAATCCATAGAAATCCTTGATGGCCTCCAACTCTTCCTTGGTTATACACAGGGGTTTTTCCACGAATGTATGCTTACCTGCCTTAAGGAAAGCAAGCACTAAACTGCCATGCAGATTGTGCCGCGTGCAGATCATGGTCAGATCAATATCCGGGTCGTTCAAAACTTCGTGATAATCCGTGGTGGCATAGGCTGCACCAAACTGCTGGGCTACGGCCTTGGCTTTGGAGCCTGTCCGGTTGCAGATGGCCCTGATTTCATATTGATCGGCAAGTTTCTGAAGATTAGGCAGGTGCATGTCCGTAGCAAACCCGCCTGCACCAATAATTCCAACTCGGAGACGGCCATTGTCAGATGTCGTTTTTTGGCCTGACTGGACAGAAATTCCTCGCTGCTGATTGGCCAGAGATTGATAGCCCTCTGGCAGATCATTGCCATAATCAAGCAGAACCATGAGTGGTCTTGTCGGTGTCTGTAAAGATTTAAAAGCCTTTTCAACCTCTGCAATAGGATATGTGGTCTGAATAAGCGGGGATACGTCAATTCTATGATGAGCAAGCAATCGAAGATATTCTGCCATGTTACGATTTTCTGTCCATCTGACATAGGCATAAGGATAATCAAGGCCGCGTTCTTCGTAGTTTGCATCATATCTGCCGGGGCCATACGAAGTAGAGATCAGAAAATCGAGCTCCTTTTTGTACATATCTTCGCGTTTAAGTTTATTTCCCCAAACACCAACCATGACCAGCCGCCCCTTCTTCCGGCACATGGCAAAGGCATCAGATAATGCCTGCGAATTGTTTGTGGCAGCGCAAAAAAGGACAATATCCGCCCCATGACCACCGGTATAATGGATTACTTCCTTCATCACATCGCATTCAGAGGGATTGAACACGGCTTCCGCTCCCATTTCGCGAGAAAGGTCAAGACGATTTTTATCAAGATCAACGGCAAGGACTCTTGACCCGGAGGCAGCCAGCATCTGCAGGGCAATCTGCCCCAGGATGCCAGTGCCGAAGACAACTACAAGCTCACCAAGAGCAGCCTGTGCTCTGCGAACACCCTGCATGGCGATCCCGCCCAGTGTAACTGTTGAGGCCGGTTCAAAATCAAGACCGTCTGGGATGCTCATAACCAGGTTTCGGGGCACATCCACATATTCCGCGTGATTGGCAATTCCTGCTCCAGCCGCGGCTACATGGTCACCGAGTTTAAAATCCGTCACTTCCTCACCAACCGCTATAACTACTCCTGAAATGGAATATCCGGTTGGAGAACCAGATTGCAAATTGCCCATAACCTTAGCGTAAGTCCTGGCGATGCCCTCGCTCCTGACCATGCTAAGTGCCTTCTTGACATTTTCCGGCTGGTCCAAAACCCGGCGGATAAGGGATTTTCCGCTGCTCGACACCCCGGAAAGTTCTGTGCCTGCGGAGATGCAGGAGTTTACCACCTTAATAAGCACAGAGCCCGGCGAAACCACAGGCGCCGGAACCTCTTCCGGCAACACACGACCTTTTTTGATCAATGCCTGAATCATGTTAAATTCTCCATAAATATCGCCTTGATAACTCTAACAATTCTTGCTGATGTTTTCCCATCCCAGAATATAGGAAATTTCTTAGGATCTTTTTTCATCACCTCTTTCAGGTCAGCCTCAATCCTTTCGGGAGCAGTTAATTTATTTGTTCCTTCTGTTATCGTCACCGGCCGTTCGGTATTTGGCCTTAGGGTCAGGCAGGGAATCTTCAGATATGTTGTCTCTTTCTGAATTCCGCCGGAGTCGGTTATCACAAATTTGCAGCCAAATATCAGGTTCATGAAGGCATTATAGCCGAGTGGCTCTGTCAGAAAAATCCCTGGAGCATCATTGAGACGGTCGTAAAGTCCGAATTCCCGCAGATTTTTCGCGGTGCGTGGATGAACAGGGAAGACAAGGGCGATTTGTTCTGATATTTTGACAAGGGCTTGACAGAGACGGGACAGAACGTCCGGAGTGTCCACATTGGACGGCCGATGGAGCGTAACTACGCCGTAGGTCTTGTCCACGAGCCCCATGTCTTGCCGGATGGGTTCCCTCTGGATTGCAGGCGTCATCATTACAAGAGAGTCAATCATGATGTTCCCCACCATAGTGATCTTTTCTGGGTCAATGCCCTCGTGGATGAGATTCGCGTCCGCATCAGATGAAGGTGTCCAGAGATAATCGGCAATGGAATCGGTCACGATCCTGTTTATCTCTTCCGGCATTGTCCGGTCAAAAAAACGAAGTCCTGCCTCAAGATGGGCGACCTTGATCCCGAGTTTGACCGCGCCTAGGGTGCAAGCAACAGTTGAATTTACATCCCCGACAACAACCACCATGTCGGGTTTGTTTTCTTCAAGAACCTTTTCATAGGCGATCATCACACCACCGGTTTGCTCCGCGTGCGTGCCGCTTCCAACATCGAGATGAATATAAGGCGCCAGGAGATTTAGATCCCGGAAAAAGGCGTCCGACATGTTAAGATCATAATGCTGACCAGTGTGGACGATTATCGGCTCCGCCCAGAATTCCTTCTTGAGCGCGTGGTAGAGTGGCGCGATCTTCATAAAGTTTGGACGGGCAGCAGCAATTAAATGAATCGCCTGATGGGTCTTGTTCATTGGGATTCTTTATTTTGCCCACTTATTCTGTTAGAAATATTAAGCTTACGAAAAAACTGTATTGTAGCTCCGCATACGATGTAACCTATTTAAATATAAAGAAAAGCTTGAATATTGAAAATGTTATAGGCTCTGTTTCCCGCCACTTTTGGCCATAAATTTACTCTTTCTTTGCCTCCCATATCAACACGCGTGGCCGCTTTTTCAGTTCCGGCATCAGGTTGTCATATTCCTTCCTGCTCAGGACCAGGGAACGGATCTTTCGTTTTATATATCGTTCAGTTTTTCTGCTCAAATCGTTCAGATGATACTGGTCAATGTTCCCCACCAGCAGCAGGTCGATGATCCCCGTATCCTTTCCCTCAGCGTAATCGTCGATCAAGTAGGCCCGCTCCAAATCGCCAAGTCTGTTAACAATACCGTCTATGACCTGATCGATGCCCATCACCTTGCTCACCATAGACTTGAGTTCAGGAAACAGTGGATGGTCCTCATTTGCCATATAGTAGACCTGATGTCCGTCTTTCTGGAACTTAAGGAGATTAGTTTTTGTAAGGCGATTTAGCTCTTGCCTGACCAAGTTTGTTGAAACACTGAACTCCCTGGCTAGCTCCCTCAGGTATGATCGGGTCTTCGGGTTAAAGAAAAAACGGGTTAGCAGCTTGATTCTCGTTTTTGAGGATATGAGTCCTGAAAATAGATTAAGCAATGGCGACACCTTTATGAGTAGTTTTTTTACTCATAACATGACAACAAAACATAGTCAAGATTTTTTAATCGAAGCGAAAACCGTGCCAACGATCGTATTTTATTTGCTATAAAATGAGATTCAGAATTAGAGACTCGGTGGTTTTAGATTAGGGAGCCATTTAGCTACGTTCACGCGTAGGAGAGGCCAGACAATGAATGTCCGTGGGCTACTACTACAGAAGGCGGTAAAAATAGTATTGTTCCTTTTCAGTTTTGATCAGTTCCAGGTACCTTTCCTGAAAGGCGAAAGAAGATGGGTTCATCGATGTAGACGAGAAAAAAGATTCGAGCCCCGATCGCTATCAAAAAGAGGATAAGATATGTCGTAGGAAACATTGGGGTCGCGTCTTCATTCTTGACAGGAGGGCGAGCCACTTGGGTCGCGTCTTTGGTCTTCACTGTAGGGCCGTTTCGCCACCGGCGCTGCTCCGGTTTTTTTCGTTCTCGTTGGACCCAGGTGAACCTGCCTATGCACATATGAGCATTCGCACCAAAAGTGGGCTGATCGGCACCAGTTACTCTCCAAGCCATCGCCTGACGAATTGAAGGCATGGCACCCTGTCCACAACATTCCATGTCGATGGCACTAAAACGGTAGCAGTCCAGTTGTGTACCGGGAATATCAGTTGCGGTTCCTGAGACATCTGTGTCGTTGCGTTTTCTCCTGAAAGGCT
>Ga0114922_10000519_pt1 | contig 36978 bp, 27 predicted proteins | sample AartaG_FD_100975 | JGI IMG/M metagenome (GOLD analysis project Ga0114922, IMG submission 100975) | Deep subsurface microbial communities from Aarhus Bay to uncover new lineages of life (NeLLi) - Aarhus_00045 metaG | ecosystem: Environmental > Aquatic > Marine > Oceanic > Sediment | place... | reverse complement strand
CTAATTTCCCCTCTACAACTGTAGAGAGCGCACTACAAATCGCTCATTTTATGCAAAACAAACCCAATTTCCGAAAAGCCCAAATGAACGTAACTAAAGCATTAACAAGGGATTATGAAAAAAAGACACTTGGTCAACGCGGGAAAAACAAACCCAATACAAAGCCAATTCAAACCCAATCAAACCCAATTAAAGCCAATAAAATGCCAAAACAAACCCAATACAAACCCAAACAAACCCAATTTGCAGTGAGCTTGCCTGCCCTGAGTGTAGTCGAAGGGTCGAACCTATTTCAAAGGCAAAAAATGCGGATGCGTTTGACGATTAACGGCTGGTGTAAGTCGTTTGGTTACTTAAGGAGTTTTTGCGCAAAGAAAAATGGGGTCGTCCCTCCTCCGGTACGACCCCGTATATTGTTAACAAAACCGGCTCTGCCAAATTTTCAGTACCGGCAACACCGATTCTGGAATCTTCCGAAATCGGGCGGACCCATCTCCTCCTCCTCGTTTTTTATTAGGTTTTAGGATGTTCCGCCCAATATCGTTACCCTATGGGCAAAACGAATTAAATTGCAAAGAATATGCCAACAACTAAAAATAAAAATAAAAGACATCGGCACTTTCACCTAACAGGTCGCATCAAAAACACTTACGTTTTTATATGCCGTTTCAGGTTCAATAACCGGCAGATGTCACATTTTAACAACGCGTTGTCTTTTATCAACGTCAACTGTACCCAAACATCCTATTTTTACATATTTAGTGCCCGTAAAGTGTTAGATGACAGAAGGATTTGCCTGATGTTTACAAAAAACAACGTATCTGTGACCAAAATGAACAAATGCAGAACATTGACAGAATATGCGAAGATGGCTTGATAAAGGATTGTATGCACAAAAGAGACAGATTACTTGCGCTCTCTCCTGCGATATTTGACCGAGGAAACCCTGTTGGTCCAGCGACAAAGCCAGGAGTCAAAGAGCACCTTCTTGCCGGTCCGCTTCCGGTCGAGCCGAAAAATGCTGTTTTTCCGCCAGGCAATAATGTCATCGGCAATTTCCTGAGCCTTCTGCTCAGCCAGCTCGATTCTAACTAACTCAAATGGGTCGCTGCTGAGGCCATACACACTGACCTTCTTGTCCATCGGATTGTATACGTACTTGCGATTACCTTCTACAAAACCTGCGGGACCCTGCTGCATCCAGCCGGAGAAATATACCGGGCGGTCATCGGGAATATGCCCGAGCGCATCTGTACCGTCAAAACCAACGCTGTTGGTATCGAAGCCAAACAGAGTTAACAGTGTCGGGACTAAATCGATGGAGCTGACCGGCTCTGTAACCTTGCTTTTCGGCTTAACCAAAGACGGGGCCCTCATAATCCATGGTATGCGCAAGGCCTCATCGAAGGCTATTCGTTCATGGCCGAGCAGGCCGTGCTCGCCAAACGCTTCGCCGTGGTCTGCGACAACACAAAAAATAGTGTTGTCCACGAGATTTAGCTTTCCAAGCTCGGCGTCCAGTGCAGCTATAAATTTGTCGGTATAAGAAATCACCTGTCGATAACGCTCTACCGGCTCTTTGGCCGGCTCGGCAAACCACTCGGGGACCTCGTAAGGGTCGTGGGTAACCGAGCAAAGAACCGTCAGAAAAAATGGTCTTTGCTCAGATTTTATCCATTCGCTAATTGGTTGTAACATTGAAAACTCATCGCAGGCCAGGTAGCCGATAAAGGCGTTGGGGTCGTTCAAATCATCTCTTGTCCAGAACTTATCGAAGCCGAGATTATAGACCAACCCGGGCCGGGCTTCGAAGCTGCCTTTGGCCGATTGAAAAAACGCGGTCCGAAAATTCAAATTCTTCTTTAGAATCGTTGCGATGCCGGCATAGGGCTTTGCAGCGGGAACCGTCTCGGCAATGTCCTGGGATGCGGAAGGAAATCTGCCGGTCAATAAAGCAAACAATACCTTTGTGGTGTGGGTAAGTGTCGAGCGGGCATTTATAAATTCGGCACCCTGCCCGGCCAAAGATGCAAGATATGGTGTCAGGTTACTTTGGGGCTCTGCCAGCGAAGTGTACCTGTACTGAACTCCCTCAAGTACAACTATAACTACGTTATGGTTTATCCGCTGCGAGCGGGGTGACATGTCAATTTGTACCTGGTCAAAAGCGGGTATTCTACGTTTGGCATTTTCAAAATCAGCTTTAGCTAACTGCCCGGTACCGGAGAAAAAAAGGCTTGTTATCGCTCTTAAGTGACAATTATAACGCATCTCTTCAGAAATTGTTTGTGATGAGCTTTGCCTTACAACCACATCTCGAAGCGAAACTGCGGTAAGGATAATGACGATACAAATAATCGTTCTCTTAATAAAGCGTTTGTGGCTGTAAGCCGGCAGCCTCGGCTTTGCCAAAACATAAAAGAAAAAGGTAAGAGCAACTGCGCTTGGGCCAAGCAGGATTACGGCTGCCTTCGGCATCTTTATAAGATTAACGCCGACCATACCCAGTGCGATTAAGGGGTCGCGGATTAACGACAAAAGGACCGAGGGCAGGATTTGTCTTCCTGTTCTTATGAGCCAGCCGGCATTCATAACCGACCATGTGCATACAATAGCAGCAAAAACGGTGGTTATGCGGACAACTAATTTGCGAGGCCAGCCAAAACAGACCAACGTTAGGATAACTTCGATTCCCAACAGCACCGATATATCGGCAAGAATCCATCCACCGTATTCATTGACCAGGTCGTTACGCCAGGAATGAAAGAATTTTACGGCCAGGGTGCAAAAGAGCGCACCAAACATAATGATGCTATAGGGGCGGGCAGCTAAAAAACTATACAAGCGGCGAATAGACAAGTAGCTTGCGAGACTGGAACTGGATTGCGAACGTTCGTTATCCATAACGCGTCAAAATACTAAAAGTGCCCGCAAATGGCAAGAGGATACCTATTTTTGTGACATTATCCGGCTGACCTTGCGGCAATGCGAGACAAGCACATAATTACTCTTGATTTACCGAGCCATTCAGACTAATTTTATATTGTTATTTCGGCATTATTGAATTAAATGCTTATGACATTGTTGCCAATAAAACCGCTTTTCTTCTCTTTACTCAGGAGGCAACAGAAATGGAAATGTTAGCATTTCTTGCACTGGTTATACTAATGTCAGCACTTCTTCTGCCGGTTATAATATTTTTCATTGTCATCAGGATGAATAACCGGCTCAAAGGCATAGAAAAGAGACTGGATTCCGCCGCGCCCCAGCAACCCGAACCCCCCCGCCACGCAACCGAGGCTGAATTGCCCCCACCCAAGCCGCCACAGGCAAGCGCAAAATCGGAACCACCAACGCCGAAAGAACCGCCTGCCAAAGAGAAGCAGGCCGTTGGCGAACAAACACCGGCGGTTGAGGGGAATCCACCCGAAGCTGCAATGCCACCAAACTCTTCCCCTGCTTCCGGGGACAAGTCCAAACAGTCCGGCAAAAAACCTGCAGATAGCGATGCAGAAGTTAAACAAAAAGTTAAAGCTACAAAATCGTCTCTTGAACAGCGTATCGGAACCAAATGGGTCAACATCGTCGGTATCATAACATTTATCGTGGGAATATGCTTCTTCCTGAAATACGCTTACGAACATTGGGTAACGGAAATCGGCAGGGTTATCATAACCACGATTACCGGTCTTCTGGCAATCAGCGTGGGCGAATTAACCAGATTGCGCGGCTATGGCATTGTTGCCAAGGGTGTTACTGCGCTGGGTTTTGCCATACTTTACGCCGCAGTGTTTTCAGCCTATGGGTTTTATGGATTAATTGGTTCGACCCCTGCTTTCGCCCTTTCAATAATTATAACCGCGGCGGCGCTTCTGTATGCGGTCGGCCTTGATGAGATAGTGATGGCTTTCCTTGCGCTTCTCGGCGGATTCCTGTCTCCTGTAATCCTGTCAATACCTGTAAACCGGCCATTTGCGCTGTTTACCTACGTCTCTATTCTGAGCGTTGGGACGATGTTATGCTCGTTCTTTAGAAAATGGCGTGCGGTCAATATCCTCGCCCTTACAGGAACCTTTATTCTTTACACGAGGTGGTTCGAAAAGTTCTATGTACCTGCCGGTCGTGGGCAACTGGCAGTCGCACTTGTTTGGCTGGCTGTGTTCTTTACCATATTCCTGATACTGCCAACCCTTTATGAGCTGGTTAAAAGGACTATCGCCCAAAGGGAAGCGCCATTGTTGACGCTGGCAAATGCAGCGATTGTATCCTACTATCTGTACAGGATTTTGTATGTCGACCATAAAAACGCACTCGCGCTGTGCGTACTGGCGATGGCTATTGCACATCTGGTAATGATGCAAGCGATAAGAAAACGCTGCAGAGCTGACCTGCGACTGCAGGTTACCTTTCTGGCAATCGGCTTGTTCTGTATAACAGTTGCGATACCGCTGTACTTTAAAATATATGCAGCGGTGATGGCCTGGTCCGCCCAAGCAGTAATACTTGCTCTTATTGGTAACGTATATGACAGTAAGTGCACAAGAATCGCTTCTTTTGTCGCCCTGGCGTTAAGTGGTCTGGCCATCCTCACTAAGCTGCCTCTGCACTCGGAACCTTTTGATATCATTCTGAACATACCCTTTGTGTCCTGTCTTTTTGTGGGTGTCGCCTTTTATCTGTTCCATCTTATCTACCGGCGAGCCGGGCATCTGGATGCTGGCCAGCGTGAAACGTCTACACAATTGCTCCACATGGGCTTTGTCCTGACATTATTTGCCGCCTGTGTGATGGAATGGCACCATCATATAGTCCTGAATCTCGGCGAACGTTTGAACACTCCATACTATCAGTATTTTTCCGAGGGATTCACTGTCATATTGACCGCATCGATGCTGGCCTTTGCCGCACGGCCATTCAGCCCGGGAGGACAGATATGCAAAACCTTCGCATTGCTCTTTGCCGGAGTCGGTTCGGTATTTGTAATGATTTTCTTCTTCGGTTTCCATCGCGAACCGTTCATTATCTTCGCTAATCCTACGTTCATCATCGCACTCATTTTCGTCTCAGCACTTCCGACATCCGCCTATCTGCTCGAGCGTTACGAAAAAGAAGCTCGACAAAAACAGTACCTCGCTTTGCTGTCTTCACTAACTGCCGTATTTCTCTTGTGGGTTCTGCTGACGGGGGAAATCTACCTGTACTGGTATTATCGGGGCCGGGGGCCGGAGCCGGTTACAAACTGGGAATTCTTAGCCCAGATGTACATATCCGTTATGTGGGCACTCTACGCGGTCGCCTTGATGGTAATAGGCTTCTGGCGAAAAGTTGTTACGCTCAGATACATAGCACTGGGCCTTTTCACCCTTGCCTTGCTGAAAGTGTTTACATACGATATGAGTACTGTAGAAAGTGTCTACCGGATTGCGGGCTTTATAGTGTTAGGAGGAGCACTGATAGCTGTTTCATTCCTGTATCAGTATTGCAAAAAGAAAGGTTTCTTCAAAGCTCAATCGTCGGAACGCTCCAAAGACAAGGACTAACGACCGGAAAGAAAAATCTTATATCGTGAACCCCGTTAGAAATCTTAGCCCGGCGTATCAGCTTACACGTTGTGGAATTTCTAACGGGGTGAACGCTACATTTATAAATTCAAACCGTCGAGGATTTCTTCCAGGGACAGCTCCGCATAGCAAATAGTAGTGTCGGCGGCGCCATAATAAATCTTGAGCTTATCATCTTCAAAGAGCAGGCCGCAGGTGAATATCACATTTGAAAAAAAACCACTTGTCTCATAATCGGCCTGCGGCTGGAAAATTGGTTTCTCCCCCCTTGCGATAATTTTCCATGGCCGGCCGGCATCCAGAAGCACTGCCCCAAGGCAGTAGCGATTGTCGCGGCCCACACCGTGATAAACCTCCAGCCATCCCTGCTCAATCTTAAAAGGCACTGCGCTTGGGCCGACCTTTATCTGGTCCCAGCGGTTTTCATCAGGGGCGCACAGAAACCGATGACTTCCCCAGCATCTCAGATCGGGCGACTCCGCGAGCCAGATGTCCTGCTTCTTAAACAGGGGCGAAACCGGCCTGTGCAGGGCATAATATTTGCCGTTAATTCGTTCGGGGAAAAGTACAACGTCCTTGTTCTCCGGACAGAAGATAACGCCGAGACGCTGGAAGGACTTGAAATCCTTCGTAGACGCCAGGCAGGTTGTTACCCCAAGAGGACAAACCGCAACGTAAGTAATATAGTATGTGCCGTCAATAAGACTAATCCGTGGGTCCTCAATGCCAAAGCTTTCAATATCATTTGCCGGGCCAAGAGCAGGCGTATCTTCAATATCAAAGTTGATGCCGTCGGCGCTGCGTGCCAGCCTCAAATGTGAAATCGATGTCAGATATGTCTGGTCAGGCCTTATTATTAACCTCGGGTCGGAAAAATCGTTCTCCGGCTCATCTCTCGAAAACTCTTTCAAGACGATTTCACCCAGGGCGACATCGTAAACGCCGGCTAACACGATGTCCGGGTGTGTACTAATCGGGCGCTCGGCCACTCGAAGAAGCAAAATGACCTCATCATCGAAACGGGTAACGCCGGCATTAAAAACGCCGATGACTTCAAAGTCTTTGCTGGAAGGCTTAACATCCTTCGGCCCAATTATAGGATTATGTGGCGAACGAAATAGCGACATTCTACGATTCCCTTAACCGGCGTTAGAATAACATAACTGGACACTATGCGGTAATAATAGCTGCTTGCTTCCTCAGATGCAAGCCCCGTTAGAAATTCCATAGAAGGGCGTAAACCGCAAAAATGCGAGACTTCTAACTCTGCCACAGGTAACGGGGCAAGTAATCTCGCAGACAAAACCCGAGCGTGACGAGGCTAAATTCGAATAGCGTATTTTATCTGATTCGAATTTGCGATTTTGCCTTCAGGGTGATTATGAGATAGCCGTGTTCGCTGTAAAACTCTTTCTTAGCGGGTTTGAAAGGAGACGGTTCGGTCGATATCTGAAAAACTTTTCGCACGCCGACGTCCTTCGGTTCTTTTTCAATGCCTGAAATCAGCACATAGTAGGTTTTATTACGCCATCCATCCGCTGTGAAAGTAACTCCACCCCTGTCTTCCCGAATGTCACTTATCACGCAAGGCGTATGAACGAACCAGCCGCGATTACGGAGTTTCTTCATATCATATATTTTGCCTCTCCCATAAAGCTCGGCTAAATGGGCCTGGGCCGTCCCCGGATTTATGGCGGGACCCGCGCTTATCTGCTGCCGCAAATTGAAAATATCCGGCAGCAATCCCTGACGCTTCTTATCTGTTACCGGCCAGGTCATCTGCAGGCCGGCAGTCGTGATTCCTTTGGCAATTTTTTGCCATTGGCCTTCCGCATCGTATTCGCTTAGCAGGTGCAAAGCGGAGCAGTAAACAAGGCCGCACCATTGCACGGGAAGCCCAATCCACAAAGGCGCCTGCCAGTTGGTCGCGCCCAGGACTGGTATCGTTGCATAAAGACCCACTTCGCCGGATGTGGGCGGGTAAAGATAAACGAACGGAACGCCTGTCCACGCCCAATAGCGCGCCTGTTCGAGATATTTTTCTTTTCCTGAAATAATATAGCCGAGAACGTAAGCCTTAATCATGTGGGCCGAGGCCAATATGTCCGGTGTGTGCAGGGGCACCTCCCAGGTTTGTGCTCCACGAGGGACGGTGTCCGCATACAGAACGGTCTGTTTATCAAGCAGCTCGAGAGCTTTGTTAATGAGTTCTTCATCAGGCGATAATGCCGCACCTTCAAGAATTCTGACCATGTCCCGGCCTGAAAGACCATTAGCATGTTTTGCGAAATGGGTTTTTGAGTAGTCCGTTCTGCCCGGCCGATAGAGTTTTATACCATTTTCCTCAAAGCTCCTGAGCAGCCGCAGAGACTCGTTATGTCGGTGCCGCACGTATTCATAAGCGCGTCCAAAGATTAAAGGAGCCGTCGGCAGGCGCACGTGCGAGACGGCACTTGAGAAAGGTTGTGCCGAGGGGATTCTGTTCAGTGCCTCTTCCTCGCCAGTTTCGAGTCTGGCGCGGAGTTGAGCATCGCTGGTATGATTTGCGAGCCAGTCGATGAACATCGCGGCATCGGCGGCTGCAGTTGGCCCGAAACTGTCACCCCAGACCGCGTGCCTGAAAAGGCCGTTGTTATTGATTTCAGAATCCATCCAGCCGTGAGCAAGCAGGTTGACGGCAGCGCCGAAGCCTCCCTCGAATTCGGGCAGGTCAGGCAGTCCCTTTATATCCACGTAATGCCTGACCGCAGGGACAACGCTTTTCCCCTTACCGCCGATTATCAGCATAGAGACTTTCAACGGCTTGTTCGCTTCGAGTCTGAAAGGGCTATGGGCAAAAAGCTCATTTTCAAAACGCAGCTCTCCCACAGCGGGCGCCGACAGTGCCATAACGTGGGCGCCCGAATCGTAAATTCTGTCCGGCGAATCGAATGTTGCCGCCACCATATCAGACGGCTCCCAGATTAGGCCGATATAATTGCCGTTATTTGCAATTGCCATAAGGGGAAACGTCATCTTGACCGGGTCGGGGACACGGCGGACATGCTTCGGCTTGGCTATGTCGGCGTCACTGCTGCTGGGCTCATCACAGAGGTACTCTACGCCGGCGAACAGGCCCTGGTATTTGCTTTCGCCGAAAGTGCCGAGCCCCGGAAAGAGTGTCAGCCACGGTATGTTGAGGATGTCCCTATCCTTATCTACTTTCACTTCGACTTCTACTATTATCGTGCCTTGCTGTCTGCCGGCGGTTATACGTTTTTGTATCTGCCAGTTGCCACCTCTGCTGTCTTTAATAACGGCCTTGATTATGAATTCTCTACCTTGAGAGCGACTGTCAAAAATAACTTTTGCTTTTGCATTTTTGAGATTGAGCCATTCGGGCTGGTCGTAAAACAACAGGCCGATCAGCTCGCCCTCGTATCCCGCAGCCATTTCCACGCCGTCCACTTTGAAAACAAAGTTTCCCCATCTCTTTCCATAATGCTCAAATTCAAGCTGTCCGGATTTGACCGATACGGGACCGCGCTGCGTTTTGTCAGGTTTTTTTGGCTTTCCCAATGGTGGAGCAACCATTTCGCTTAGCGACTCAATTTTGATGAAGGCAACCGCAATTTCTCCCTTACCCGTACACGGGTCGAGGCGAAAACGTGTCCCTGGGCCCAGCTTTTCTCGGATAATAAGGGAATAGTCGTGCCATTGGCCGTCGTTTCGGGTAGTGAATCGGACGGAACGTCCGGCTCGAAACGCCTTACCGTAAAAAAGCTCCGCATGTTGGTCTGCATTCGATTTCATGCGTATCTTTACTCTGACCATCTTGTCGGCTGGCAAATCCACCGGCGGACCTTCTATCCACGGGTCCTCTCCTGTTGATTTGACAATCAGGCCCTGCGCCGAGGAACGCAGATTTTCCACCCTGCTATTTGCTGTCCAGCCGTGAGCTCCTTTGCTGAAGTCCCACTCGGCCACCGTTTTGCCGGAAGCCGAAAACGGCGTCATGATGACTATTAAGACAGCCAATAGTACCCGTTGGACTCTTGATGTCGGGGCAGAGAAAAAATGTTTTTCGCCTATGTTTGCGTTTGAGTTTTTACTGAGTTTGATAACAGGCATAATAAAGCTCCTCCGAGTTCTGTTCAAAACTGCCATAACAAAAATGGATACAGATCGCTTATTGAAAAAGTCCTCTGTGCTTTCAATCATCAATCAAAAAAAGCCTGCACCTAAACAGAGCAGCAAAATTGCGGACGGCTCAGGTCTGTTCGTCGAAAACGTCTTTCGGCTTTTGTTTTACCTTATGACGCATTAGAGGTTTTTGTATTTGCCGAAGGCCCACAAGAACAAAAAATGCAAGGAGCGTCAATATAAGTGCCAGCTCGTACAAGCCTGCCCCACAAGCCATCCCAAGACTCGCCACGAACCAGATTGTCGCCGCTGTGGTTAAACCGTGTACGCCGGCCCTGTCCTGGATGATGGCGCCGGCACCAAGAAAACCAACGCCGGTAACAATTTGAGCGGCTATCCTTGTAAGCGAGTCATTTTCGCCGGCCATTCGTTTGGAGATTATGGTAAACGCCGCCGCGCCAAGGCAGATTAAGACGTTTGTACGAAGTCCGGCTGCCTTACCGCTGAATTCTCTCTCTATCCCGATTGCCGCACCAAGCACGACGGCCAATACTATACTGAAGACATCACCTGGCCAAACCATAACTCTACCTTTCCTGCTGTATTTGTTCGGCGCCAGTCCCTGGCAAGTCTTTCAAAAACAATACTAAATTCTATATTACTGGTGCCAAGATGTAAATCAAGAAATAATCTGCCAGCCTCTCGGCACAGATTTCAGCGATTCCTTCGCAACATCATCTATAAACTAAGATTCCCACCATGACGTTTTGGATTTATTTTTTGCTATTCAATAGCCGTTGCAGTCGCGTATAATCAAAGCCGTTATGGAGCGTGCGGTTTACAGAATTATCGATGCCAATTTCAATCGCGGGCGCGAGGCCATTCGCGTAATCGAGGATTTTTGCCGATTCGCATTGAATTCGACATCGCTGACCGGCCGGGCAAAGCAGCTTCGCCACGAGCTTTCAGCGGCTATCGATAAACTCGACGCCGGCCGGCTTATCGCAAGCAGAGATACGCCCGGCGATGTAGGTGTCGGCAAGACGGTCGATAAACAGCTTCAGCGTACGGACCTGCAAAGCAGTTTTACAGCCGGCTGCAAACGCCTGACCGAGGCGCTGCGGACGCTCACCGAAGTGACGCAGACGATAGATTCCGGCGTTGCGAGTACAATCGAGAAACTGCGATATGATGCTTATACGCTTGAAAAGGATATTATTCTTATCAGCGAGCCGGCCGAGAAGTTCAAACGGGTCAGGCTATATGTGATAATTACCAGCAGTTTGCCGGCGGATGTCATTTCTTTAACTCACAAGAGCGCAGCCGGTGGTGCCGATTGCATTCAACTTCGGGCAAAGGACACTAACGATGATAGACTTTTTGCACTTGCCACAGAATTCGTCAAGATATGCAGAGCTGCCAACGTTCTTAGCGTAATAAACGACCGGGCCGATATCGCAGTTGCCGCCGGTGCGGACGGCGTGCATCTTGGTCAAAATGATTTGCCCATCGAGCAGGCCCGCAAGCTCGCGTTGGCGCCGCTGATAATCGGCAAAAGTACACATTCGCTCAAGGAATTGGAGGCCACCTGTAAGGAGACGCCAACTTATGTAAGTCTGGGGCCGGTTTTTCCCACACCCACAAAGCCGAATATCGAGGCTGTCGGTCTGGATTACGTTACGCAGGGAATAGAGAAACTTGACCGTCTCGGCATCGGGCATGTTGCTATCGGTGGCATCACGCCGGCCAATGTCGAAAAAGTGTTAAGTGCCGGCGCTAAATGTATTTCAGTTTGTGCTGCGGTTACCGAAGCCGGCGACCCAACGGCGGCCTGCCGGGCAATAAAGGAGAAAATTGCCGCTTTCCAGGATTAACCATTTACCAAACTAAATTATGAGAACATAGGAGACTATAATGCACAGGAACAATCAGCTATCCGCAACGTTATTTGTGCTTATCACTCTGGCGATGGTATTGCAAGTGAGTATGCCGTTAAATGCCGAAGGCTTGCGTGAGAGCACAATTTCCCGAAAGGTCCTGACTTTCTATTATCCCTGGTACGGTACGCCTGACGGGCCGGGAGGTGCCGGCAAGGAAGTGCCCGTGCACTGGCGCCGGGTCGATGCAGCGAATAAAGACATCCAGGCAAGTACCCACTATCCAACACTCGGCGCCTATGACTCGCACGACCCAAAGGTGATAGACCAGCACTGCCAGTGGGCCAGGCGTGCCGGGATAGATGCTTTGATTGTTAGCTGGTGGGGCCACAACAGCTACTGCGACCGGGCGATGGACAGGATTCTCGATGGATGCCGGCGATACGGACTTACCGCTTGTATCTACTACGAAACCGTGCCGAGGCCCCGGACGCCACAGTCGGCGGCTGACGATATCGTCAAGGTCCTCAGCAAATACGGAAAGCACCCTGCTCACCTTAAAGTCAACGGTAAGCCGGTGGTATTCATATATGGCCGTACTCTCCAGGAACTTGGGCTGACGGACTGGCTCAAGGCCATCGAGCTGGTCAACAAGGAATATAAAGAAGGCTTTACGGCAATCGGCGACCAGTTTAGCTACGGTGCGGCCCGCGTTTTCGACGGCGTTCATACCTATAACACCGCAGGCTCGCTTCGAGGGCAAAACCCCGCCGCTGCACGCAAGTGGGCTGCTGAAACCTACCGGTCGTGGGTGCAACTGGCCGACCAGGCGGGGAAAATAAGTACTGTAACGGTGATTCCAGGCTATGACGACACGAAAATCCGCAAACCCGGCCTTGCCGTGGAACGCTACAACACTAAGCTCTATCGTGCCCAGTGGGAAGAAGCCATCAAGGCTGACCCACACTGGATACTGATTACCAGTTTCAACGAATGGCACGAGGGAAGCGATATCGAGCCATCCGCGGAATACAAAGACCAATACCTTGAACTCACCGGCAAATATGCTAAACGCTTCAAGGCAAAAAAGCGTTGTGTCCATCGGCAGACAGCTCCAAAAGAGCTGTCTACTGAAGAAAAATCTCTATTGCGTAAAAAGTTCGGGAAACTGCGCGTCGGCGTCCTGCCGGGAGCAAGTTCGATGGCCTTTTGGTGGCTCCTGGATTTGGGCGTGGCAATGGAGGTTCTGACGTGGGATAACGTGGTGGGAGACGATTTTACACCCCAAAAATACCCTGTTTTGCTCTATTGTTCAGGGGAAAACTATCGCCGTACCGTCCATAAAACCGGCGACGTCGATGATGCCATAGTCAGCTACTTGAGAGCAGGCGGCTGCCTTGCGGCTCTGCCCGGACTTCCGTGGCCTTTCTACTACGATGAAAATGGGCGGGCGGTGAGCCGCAGCGGCCGGTTTGGCTTGAACATAAAAGGTGCATGGAAAAGGCCGCAGCAAAATGCTAAACTGCACTTCGTGCAGCCGCAGCGGTATCTGTGGCACGTACCTGAGCAATTTCCATTTCCCACATCGGCAGACCAGCGCTGGAGGCCGTTCTTTGCCGGCAAGGACGCCAAACATACGTCCCTGCTGCAATTGCATGATGGTGACGGCAAGTACCTCGGCGATGCCGTTGCTTATGCCAAGCTAAAAAGCGGGGGCAGTGTTGTCTATACTTGGTTCGGCCTGCTCAGTGGCCCCCACGCCGAGGCCCTGCTGTACGATGTCTTTGACTTCGTGGCGGCGCGAAGTCGGCAACAAATCGATTAGATTATAGGACGAAGGAGGAGGCTATGTCCCTCAGAATCAAACTTGTATCGGTACTGTTATTGTGTGTACTTTGCGGAAACCTTGCAGCGGATAGCAGGCTGCCTAAACAACCGCCCGGAAAATATTTCCCATTACAGGCCAAAGACCACAAAGTAGCTGATTCATTCAAATTTGGTCAGCCGATTGTCGGAACATCATATTTCTATTGGTACGATATCGACACGAAGAGTCATATTATTGACGGTGATGGTACGGACGCACTAACTACCCACCCGGCTGATATGAATGACATCAGCTACAAGCGTATGTCCTGGCATAAGCAGCAGTTACAGGATATGATTGCAGCGGGGATAGATTTCCTGATGCCGGTATTCTGGGGTGTGCCGGGGAAGTACAAGGGCTGGAGTTTTGTGGGGCTGCCGCATTTGGTTGAGGCGCATAGTGCTTTGCAGAAGCAGGGTCTGAACCCGCCCGCGATTGGCCTGTTTTACGATACGTCAATACTCAAATGGAACGGTTTCAATAAAAACGGGAGCAGCTATCACGTCGATTTGACAACGGATTTTGGCAAAGATTGGTTCTATACAGCGATACGCGACTTTTTCAGCGTGATTCCTCCATCGAAATGGGCGCGTGTGGACGGCAAGCCGATTGTTTTCCTTTATGCCTCTGCCTTTGCAAAAAAGCAGGGCCCGAAACAGCTTGACTACGTAAGAGGCAGATTCAAAAAGGACTTCGGCTCAGATTTATTCATAGTGAAACAGCCGGGCTGGCTGGGCGAAGCCGATGCAACGTATTCCTGGGGCGGCGCGGTAAATGGGCCGCTCATTTACAGGCAGACCGTCTCTCTTGGCCCGGGGTATGACCACAGCGCGGTGCCGGGCAGAGCACGGCTTGTCGCCGAGCGCCACGACGGCAAAACCTATATTGAGCGATGGTTAAAGGCACTGCAGCTCAATCCGAAACACAGGCCCTGGATGGTGCACGTCGAGACGTGGAACGAATGGCACGAGGGTACAGATATAGCTGATTCCCGGGAGTATGCTCGAAGTTATATTGTCCTGACACGTCTTTTCGCAGATATGTGGCGGGCAAAAACGAAGCTTAATCCTGCCAGCCTGTATAACGATGGCAATTCTGTTTCCTGGGAGCCGGGCCAACCCAAGGGCCTGGAGCTTCGCCAAAGTGGCGGCGATGGCGTCTGGAAGGCCAAAAAGTTCGGAAATGTGGAAGCGATTGTGTCCGATTCCAATCCCCATTCGGACAATAGCCGCTATCTTTACTTCAATGTAGATGATGCATTCGCTTATGAACTTTTCGGCCAAACAGTCTCAGTATCCATTATCTATCTGGACGCAGGCTGTTCGTCCTTCCATCTGGAATATGACAACGCAAATCCCCAAATTGGTTCGCATGAAGGCACTTTTCGGCTGGCTGGTAATATCCCGGTCGGCACGACCGGCAAATGGAAAACGGCCAAATTCACGCTCCCACAATGCCGCTTCATGAACCGGTGCAACGGAACCGACTTTCGTATTGCCATTTTGGGTGGCGATTTGGCGCTGACCATAACTAAAGTCAAGCTGCTAAGAATACGATAGGGTGTCGGAAATCAGCAGAAAAAAAACTGCCTTTTGCTGATAATCACTCAGCGGGAATTTGCGTTTTTCCTGCACCTTGAGGTGAGGTTTTCTACGAATTATCCACTAATAATGCAAATTTCTTAGAAAATCCTACAAATTTCGAGGAGTTTTGGCATAAAGTTTGTTAACAAATCGGCCAAGAGATACAATCCCGGCACCTGTTCCTTGGCGGCAAACGTAACTCGTTTGTTATAAATAACTTGCGAGGCACAATCTCCTGTTTTTGTTTGGTTTGGACAGGTGCAGCTAATAAATGACATAGATTTCCAAAAAGGCGATTCCCAAAATCCAGAAGAATACTGGAGCACCAAGCCTGAGTTTTCAACAGGTTGTCCACAAGACTGAAACGCCTTTAAGGACAGATTTGGCAGGTGTTCTTCGCAGCAATGTAGCACCAAAAAAACTTAAGTATTATATAAGTCTTTGTAAATACAGGCCATAGACAGTCCCGGACAAATACCCTATGGAAAAAACCAAAAAATTGCTGCAGAAAAGAAATTAAAACCAACATTGGATGTCTTAGTTCCGCCAGTGAAAATATAGTGATTGTTTCTTGTCAGAAGACGTCAGTCTTTGTACAATGAACCGCTAATATTTGTGTAGGAATTATCATATTGTGAAAACTCACTTGATTACTATTGGCGAATCAATCCATGCTTCAATCCCGAAGACCGGCAAAGAAATGACGCAGTTGGCGGAACTCGGCCCAGACGCTTATTCTGCGCCCAGTGAGCCGCTGGAGCATATCAAGGCTCTGATTGAATCGCAGGCAGCCGAGGGCGCTGATTACATTGCAGTTAATCTCGACGCCTTTGGCGAGGATGCCCCCCAGGTTACTGTTGATATGATGGTCGAATACGTCAGGATGGTCCGCAGATGGGGTAAAGGCGTGCCGATTTGCATCGACAGCAGTAACGATGATGTTCTGACAGCCGGGTTGAAAGAATGGTACAACACCGAAAAGCAGGTCAGGCAGCCGCTTATAAATTCGGTCAAGGCATATACAATGGACGGTCTGCTGCCGCTGAAGAAGGATTTTGACTATGCGTTCATCGGCCTTTTGGTCAGCGAAGACAGACCCACCGGCCCGGGCGGTTCGCATTCGGTTGATGAGCTTTATGGTCTGGCAAACCAGATTTTTGAAAAGGCCGTCGGCGAATATGGCTTTAAGCCAGGCGAGATTTTCTTCGATTCCACCGTGTTTCCGTTAGCGATAGATATGCCGATGGAGCCGGGTGTGCCGGGCTATACATACCGGGCGTTCGAGATAATAAAGAATATCAAAAGCCAGCCGAAGATGGAAGGGGTGCACTGTTCGCTCGGTATAAGCAACAGCGTCCGTGATTTGCCGGGCCGAAAAATCGGCGTCTGCAGGGCCTATGCTGCAAAAGCAATGGAGTACGGCCTTGATGCCGCCATTGTCAACATAACACATCATTATGGGCAGGTTGAGCCGGACCCGGAGTTGTTGGAATTAGTTGACGCCTATGCAAAAATGGACGGCTCGCCTGAAAGAATGAATGAGGCGATGACATTGATGAGCAAATTCTGCCAGTCTCTGCGAAAGTCTGCAGAAAAAACACCAAAAGCCGAATAGAATGGCCAAAGGAGGATGAAATTGATGAAAAGATATCTTGTTTTGATGACAGCCGGCGTCCTGCTGGGTGTTATACCATTGCTCAGCACGGACGAATCGAGGGCCTCTAATACCATTACAACCAGCGCTTTCTTCGTTGCTCCGAACGGCAGTGATTCGTGGTCGGGTCGGAAGCCTGCGCCCAACGCAAAGCGGACGGATGGCCCGTTTGCTACGCTCGCAACTGCGTGTGCCGCGGCGCGAAAGATGGGTACAAAGCAACCTCGAAAGGTCATAATTCAATCCGGGCAGTATTTCTTGAACAAGACGCTGGTGCTGACAGACAAAGACGCAGGGCTAACGATAGAAGCGGCGGCCGGGGCCAAGGTGTATCTTTACGGCGGGCGGAAAGTTACCGGCTGGAAAAAAGATGGCGGAAAGCTCTACTCTGCTGCTTTACCCAACGTAAAGCAGAGAAAGTGGGACTTCCGAGCACTTGTTGTAAACGGGCGCTTTTGCCGGCGTGCCCGGCTGCCTGAAGAAGGCTTCTTCACACACCAAAGCACGTTCAATGTACCCTGGATGACCAGCACAGGCGGCGGATGGAAGCGCAAGCCGACCAACGAGGAGCTGACCAGCTTGAAATACCGCCCTGATGACCTCAGCGGCTGGCTGGACATCAACAACGCAGAACTGACCGTTTATCATATGTGGGACGAGTCACTGGTCGGTGTGTCCGCTATGGATGAGAAATCCCATACCCTGACCTTCGCCAATCCTTCCGGTCATCCGCCTGGTGCGTTCGGCGTCAAAAAGTACGTTGTCTGGAACATTCGCGAGGGAATGACGAAGCCGGGGCAGTGGTATCTCGACCGCACAGCCGGCAAAGTTGTGTACCGGCCACTTCCCGGAGAGGATATAGCCGATTCGCCGGTTTTTGCTCCGACCATCGAATCCATCATTCAAATTAAGGGCACCAGGAATAAACCGGCCGGGAACATAACTATTCGCGGCCTCGCGCTCTCGGTGACGACGACCCCACTGATGGCGGGAGGTTTCGGCGCGGGCAGGTTCGATGGAGCGGTCTCTATTGTCTCCGGCCGGAACTGCCGTCTTCTCGACCTCGAAATCTTCAATGTCGGCGGCCAGGGTGTCAAAGTTTCGGGCAGCAACCTGCGTATCGAAAGATGTCACGTCCACCATACCGGCGCCTGCGGTATCAAGTTCAGCGGAGCCGGCTCTGTAGTTACAAATAATTACATTCACCACGTTGGCCTTACCTACCCCAGCGCGATTGGGCTCCAGGGAGGCGGCAAAGACAACGAGATAAGCCACAACGAAATCCACGACACGCCTTACACGGCCATCAACTGGGGCGGAGAGAGAAATCGAATCGAAAACAATCTGATTTATCGAGCAATGCTGGAATTACATGACGGCGGCGGTATCTACTGTTTTGCAGGCAGGGGCCTTGTGCTGCGGGGTAATTTTATCCGGGACATCCCCGATACCGGCGGCTATGGCTCGTCGGCCTACTACCTCGACGAGCGGTCCGAGAACTGTATAGTCGAGCGCAACCTGTCGCTGCGCGTCGGCAGGCCGACACACAACCACATGGCTAAAAATAACACTATTCGAAATAATGTTTTTATTTGCGATGAGGATGCGAGATTTACATTTCCGAGGTCTTCGGATTTTGTCTTTGAGAGAAACATCGTATATGCAAAGGGTAAGATTGTATTTGACAATACCAACGCCCTGAGTGCATTCAAGAACAATATCCTGTATAGCACCGAAGGCAAGGTCCAGGGAAACAAGATGAGCAGATACAGCCGAACGGGTTCTGAACAATTGCAGCCGGACGACAATCTGTTCGCTGACCCGCTTCTTGTCGAGTTTGAGAAAGGCAGGGTGAGCTTCGCTGTCCGCTCACCTGCGGTCAAGCTCGGAATAGAACCGATTGATGTAAGCGATGCCGGTCCGCGTCCTTAGAGTAAGGCTTGAAAATCATGCTGCAGGAGGACAAATTTTGTTCTTGACCCTTTAGCCGGCTTTTGTTAAAAAAGAACCAGTTTTTCAAACAAGTTTGTCCTTAATGGAAGGGAATTAGACTATGGCAGAAGTAAACGAAACTCCAGAAGCCCCGGAAACACCCGGTGGCCAAACCGGTGCCGAGCAGCCCGCCAGCGCTGAACCCGCCGCGAGCGTTGAGCCCCCCCATGATGCTGCACAACCTGCAAATGTCCAGCCGAGCGAGGCAAGCAAAGAAATAAATAAAGACGCCCGTATGTGGTCAATGTTCTGTCACCTTGGTGGACTTGCGGCACTACTACCTATAGTGCCTGTCGTTGGCGGCGTCATCGCGCCTTTAATCATCTGGCAGATAAAGAAAGATGAACACACATTTGTTAACGAGCAGGGCAAAGAGGCGGTGAACTTTCAGATTTCGATACTGATTTATGAAATTGTGGCAGGTCTCCTTATTTTTGCGTGCGTTGGAGCTTTCTTACTGCCGGCAGTGATGATTTTCGACATCGTATTCTTAGTGATTGCGGCAATTAAGACCAACAATGGTCTCCACTATCGCTATCCGCTGTGTATCAGGTTCATTAAATAGACATTTGACGGCACGAAAAATAAACATCAAATGCGATTTGCTATCAAGTTATTGATTAGCGTGTGCATTATCCTTTTTTGCACTTGGATAGCTGACAAGCACAAGCTCCCGACACTGGCCGGTCTGATTACAGTAATGCCCCTGACCAGCCTAATTGTGCTTCTCTGGCTGTATCTGGACAACCCGGGCAATTTCAATCTGATGACCGATTATACCAAAGGGGCTTTGTGGGGTATCTTGCCGACTATCTTGTTTTTCCTTGTGGCTTTTATATGCTTTCGCAAGCACCTGTCCCTCTGGATTGTTCTTTGCGCCGGCTTTGCGGTCTGGCTTACCGCAGCATTTATTCATCAGTGGCTGCTCAACAGATAGCGGCGGTATCAGCTCAACTTGATTACTTAAGAAAAATTCGTGGAGGTGTCCTTTTATGAAATCTGAAATGAACCGAAGAGATTTTATCAAAGCTACAGGCCTGGGAGCAGTGTCACTGGTGGTTCCCGGATGCGCAAGTGCCGCTCAATCGCTTGCGGGAAAGGGGAAACCGCCAAACATCGTCCTTATTATGGCTGATGACATGGGGTATTCAGACATAGGCTGCTACGGTGGTGAAATCCGCACGCCCAACCTTGACCGGCTCGCCTCCGGGGGGCTTCGCTTTACGCAGTTCTACAACACCGCACGCTGCTGTCCGACCAGGGCATCACTAATGACCGGGCTTTACCAGCACCAGGCCGGTGTAGGTCACATGATGGGCGATAAAGGTTACGACGGCTACCGCGGAGACCTTAACAATAAATGTGTCACCATTGCCGAGGTGCTCAAAGCAGCAGGGTACAGCACCTATATGTCCGGCAAGTGGCACGTAACCAAACACCGCGGGCCGGACGGTCCGAAGCAAAATTGGCCGCGACAGCGGGGTTTCGACCGCTTCTTCGGTACTATTCACGGTGCAGGCAGTTTCTACGACCCCTGCTCGCTGACTCGCGACAATACGCAGATTCCGCCGGACGGTGATGACTTTTACTATACCAACGCCATAAGCGACAACGCGGCCAGGTTCATCGCAGAGCACAAATCCCGAAGTGCGGACAAGCCGTTCTATATGTATGTCGCCTATACCTCACCGCACTGGCCAATGCATGCCCGGCCCGCTGACATCGAACGCTATAAGGGACGCTATGACAAAGGCTGGGATGCCCTTCGGGCCGAACGGCATAAGCGAATGATAAAAATGGGAATTGTCAAAGGTAAATGGAAGATTACGGAGCGTGATTCATGGGTGCCGCCGTGGGAAGAGGCTGAGAACAAGCAGTGGCACGCTCGACGGATGGAAGTCTACGCTGCGATGGTCGATTGTATGGACCAGGGCATAGGACGCATCGTTTCAGAATTAAACAAAACCGGCAATCGCGACAATACCCTGATTTTCTTCCTGGCTGACAACGGCGGCTGTGCCGAAGAGTACGGCAGCCGAGGACCGGTCAAGCCGGACCCATCAAAAGAGGTCATCTTAAAGCCGATGGATAAAAACGAGTTGCAGCGTGATATGCAGCCGAAGGTCACGCGGGACGGACGTCCGGTACGCACGGGTAAGGGCGTTATGCCAGGCCCGGCCGACACATATATCGCTTATGGAAGGCCCTGGGCCAACGCAAGCAATACGCCGTTTCGCCTCTACAAACACTGGGTCCATGAGGGCGGTATCTCAACACCTTTAATCGTGCACTGGCCGGAAGGTCTAAAGGGACGCGGCAAGCTGCGACATCAGCCCGGTCATCTCGTCGATATCATGGCAACGTGTGTCGATGTCGCCTGGGCAAAGTACCCTCACCTCTACAAAGGCCACAAGATAACATCGATGGAGGGCAAGAGCCTTGCACCGGCCTTTCGGAACAAACCGATTGATCGCGAAGCACTCTACTGGGAGCATGAGGGCAACCGTGCCGTGCGCAAAGACAGGTGGAAACTCGTCTCCAAACATCCCGGCGGATGGGAACTGTATGACCTTGAGGCCGACCGAACCGAGTTAAATAACCTTGCCAAAAAATATCCGCAGAAAGTTCAACAGTTAAAGAACCTGTATGAAAACTGGGCCGCGAGATGTGGTGTCCAACCCTGGCCCGTGAAGAAACCAAAACAAAAAAGATAAGATATGGAGGACAATATGAACAAGGGCCTTAACAGACGCGATTTCCTCAAAGCAGTTGGTATTTGTGCGCTGTCTTCAATTCCCGGCTGCACCAGTGCCACAGGGCAGCGTTCCGGCAGGGCGTCTGTGGAAAAACCGAATCTTGTTATCGTATTCTGCGACGATGCGGGCTATGCCGATGTTGGTTGTTTCGGAGCGAAGGGATATGAGACACCCAATCTCGACCGCATGGCCGCCGAGGGCGTGCGCTTTACTGATTTCTACGCTGCTGCGGCGTCGTGCACTCCCTCTCGCGCGGCGCTGATGACCGGCTGCTATCCCCAGCGGGTGGGCCTGCCGCACGTGCTCGGCCCGAATGCGAAAATCGGCATCAACAGTGAGGAACAAACGATTGCGGAAATCCTCAAGCCCCGCGGTTACGCCACCGCCTGCTACGGCAAATGGCACCTTGGACATCACCCTCAATTCCTGCCCACACGTCACGGTTTTGACGATTACTTCGGGCTGCCTTACTCGAATGATATGTGGCCGCACCACCCGGAGCGACCGGGAGGATATCCCGACCTCCCGCTTATCGAAGGCGAAAAGATTATCGAATACAATCCCGACCAGACGAAATTGACGACCTGGTACACGGAGAGGGCTGTCCGGTTCATCGAGAAAAATAAGGATAGGCCGTTTTTCGTTTATCTGCCGCATTCGATGCCACACGTGCCGCTATACGTCTCGGACAAATTCAAAGGCAAATCGAAGCAGGGGCTGTTCGGTGACGTGATAATGGAAATCGACTGGTCCGTTGGGCAGATTCTTTCGACGCTCAAACGGCTGGGCATTGATAAACAAACGTTAGTGATATTCTCATCTGATAATGGGCCGTGGCTGAGCTACGGCGACCATGCCGGCTCGGCTAAGCCGCTTCGTGAGGGCAAGGGCACGACTTTCGATGGCGGCCAGCGGGAACCGACAATCATGCGCTGGCCGGGCAAAATCCCTGCCGGCTCAGTCTGTAAAGAAGCAGCCTCGACAATGGACATCCTGCCAACGATGGCGAAACTGGCGGGAGCAAAATTGCCAACACACCGTATTGACGGCAAGGACATCTGGCCGCTGATGTCGCGCTGTCGGGGGGCCGGGAGTCCGCATGAAGCGTTGTTCTACTACCGGGGCTGGGCGCTGGAGGCGGTGCGCAGCGGCAAGTGGAAACTTCATCTGCCGCACAGCTACCGCACATTAGCCGGGCGGACCGGCGGTACAGGCGGTAAACCAGTCAAATATGAACAGGGCAAAATCGGATTAGCTCTATTTGACCTTAAAAACGATGTTGGCGAGCAGCACGAGATTAGTGCCGGGCATCCGGATGTGGTCGAGCGGCTTTTAAGGCTCGCTGATAGGATGCGTAAAGACATCGGAGATTCAACAAGGAAAATGACTGGAAAAGGCAGAAGGCCGCCCGGCCGGATATAGAACAGGGAAAGCCCGGGTAAAACCCAGCGCTAAATAGATTGCTTTCCTTGCAATGGTAAAGGGTAAGCCTGCTTTTGCCCTCTTAGAGACTTCTTGCATCGTGTCGAACAGCATTGCCGAAGCCGTCTTGTGCTGCGGAAACTGTCTCTAACAGGGCTTGCAAAAATCCTCTCCTGCCGGTATCATACCGTAAATGGCGGCAAAGAAGGAAAAGAATAAACGCACGCAGGCCCCCAGTGCAGTTAATAAAAAGGCCTACCGAAATTTCGAGCTTATCGAGAAGTTCGAGGCCGGTCTTGAACTGCTCGGCTCCGAGGTTAAATCGCTTCGGGCCGGCCAGGCCGACCTCGACGGCTCGTACGCGAGGATTTTGGACGAGCAGTGCTGGCTCGTGGGTGCTACTATAGCCCCGTATCAACAGGCAAGTATGCGCGAAACTGAGCCGACCAGAAATAGAAAACTATTGCTCCATAAGGGCGAAATCCACAAAATAAGAGTAAAGCTTGAGCAGCGGGGCTTTACACTTGTCCCCCTGAGGATATACTTCAGTAACAGGGGCTTTGCAAAGTTAGAGCTGGCACTGGCCAGAGGAAAAAGACAATACGACAAGCGGAAGGCAATCGCCGAGCGCGACCAGAGGCGGGATTTAGATAGAAGTATGAAAAAGTATCGCAGATAATTAAAAAGGAAAAATAAGAAGGCGAAAAGTGGATTCCCGTTTCCGCGGGAATGACAAAAGGGCCGCAAATGACACTTCGCAATAAGAAATGTACAATACGAGACAGGAGTTTTTAGAATGGCTGAAGAAAAAAAAGAAGAGAAAAAGATTATAATTGACGAAGACTGGAAGAAGGAAGCTCAGAGAGAGAAAGAAATATTGGCTGCACAGGAAGAAGCTGATAAAAAGAAAGATGAGGACGAGACTCGTCGCGGACCTTTGCCGCAAGGCAATTTCGCTGCGCTGATAAGCATGCTTACTACCCAGGCATTCTTTGCTCTGGGTGCGCTGCAAGTGAAAGGACAGGAAAAAAAAGAGCCGGATTTGGAATTGGCAAAATACAATATCGATATGCTCGAGACCGTCGAGGAGAAAACAAAGGGCAACTTGACCGAGGATGAAAAAGCGGTTCTTGAAAATACACTTGGACAGGTTCGTATGGCCTACGTTCAGATTGCAGAGCAAGTCCCACCACAAACTAAATGAGCAACGCTGCAATAAGCTAAATATGATACAAAAAGAGAAGTCTCTAATGAGGTAAGCCCTATTGGCAAATATATTGGATAAAATCATTGCAGACAAAAGGGCGGAAGTCAGCTATCGGCAGTCACAGAAAAGTCTTGAGCAGCTAAAAGAAGAGGTTCGGTCGCTGCGCAAGTGCCGCAATTTCTACAAAGCTGTCACCAGGCCCAACAGCCGCGGTATAAACGTTATCGCAGAGGTCAAAAAGGCATCGCCGTCGGCAGGCCTTATTCGCAAGGATTTCGAGCCGGTTTCAATTGCGAAAACCTACAAAAAATGTGGTGCCGATGCAATTAGTGTCCTCACTGATGAAAAATATTTTCAGGGCCGGCTCGAATACATAAAGCAAATAAGCGATGTGGTGGATTTACCTGTTTTGCGAAAGGATTTTATTATCGACCTCTGGCAGCTCTACGAATCCCGCGCTGCCGGCGCCGATGCGATACTCTTAATCGCGGAAGCGCTAAAGCCCGGCGAGCTAATGGATTTGATGATAGCCGCAGCCGAGCTGACGTTAACGGTCATTCTGGAAGTTCACCGGGCCGATACGTTGCTGGCCGTTCGCAGTCTGATAGGATTTCCCAAGAAAGGATACAGCGTTCTCGGAATCAATAATCGCGACCTGGCCACAATGGAGGTGGACTTGAATACCACCACCCGATTGGCGGAACTTCTGGATAATACAAACGAGCTGGTTGCCGAAAGCGGGATAAAAAGCCGAGCTGATGTCAAGAAGCTAAAGTCCGTCGGAGTAAGGGCCGTTCTGGTTGGCCAGGTGCTGTGCGCGAGCGCCGATATAGAAGAAAAATTTGCCGAGCTGTTCGGCTGAAAACTAATGCTTTATCTTATTTGCTGCTGGGCTTTTTGGATTTTCGCCCACCGGTCACGCAGCGTTACCGTCCGATTGAATACGAGCTTTCCTTCGCAGCTTTCCGAGGCAACGCAGAAATAGCCCAGCCTCTCGAACTGGTATCGACTCCCCGGTTTTGCCTGGCCTAAAGATGGTTCGACACGGCAAGAAGATAAAATTTGCAGCGAGTTCGGATTCAGATTGGATTTGAAATCCTCGCCCCCGCCTGCATCGTCCGGATTCTCCCTGCTAAACAGATGCTCATAGAGTCGTACTTCAGCAGGCAGCGAATGTCCGGCCGAAACCCAGTGCAGCGTTGACTTGACCTTGCGTCCGTCAGGGGCGTCACCGCCTCTTGTCGACGGATCGTATGTGCAGCGAAGCTCGACGGCTTCGCCGTTGCTATCCTTAACGACTTCTGTACAGGTGATAAAATACGCATATCGCAGGCGGACTTCACGCCCGGGCGCCAGGCGATAAAACTTCTTCGGCGGCTCCTCCATAAAATCTTCGCGTTCGATGTAAAGCTCACGCGAGAAAGGTACCTTCCGCGTGCCGGCGCTTGCGTCTTCCGGATTATTGATGGCCTCCAGCTCTTCGACCTGGCCTTCCGGATAGTTTTCGATGACAACCTTGAGAGGCCTGAGTACAGCCATCACGCGGGGAGATGTCTTATTCAAATCTTCCCGAACGCAGTGTTCCAGCAGTGCGATATCGACGGTGCTGTTGAATTTGTTGACCCCGATGCGTTTGCAGAACTTTCGGATGGCCTCGGGCGTATAGCCACGCCCCCGCAGGCCGCAGATGGTCGGCATCCGTGGGTCGTCCCATCCGCTGACCAACCCATCCTGCACTAATTGCTGGAGCTTCCGCTTGCTCATTACGGTGTAGCTCAGATTGAGCCGGGCAAACTCTATCTGCTGAGGATGATGAACGCCCAATTCGTCAAGGAACCAGTCATACAACGGCCGATGGTTCTCAAATTCCAGCGTACAGACCGAGTGGGTAATCCTTTCGATGGAATCTTCAAGGCCGTGGGCCCAGTCGTAAGTCGGATAGACGCACCACTTATCGCCGGTACGGTGATGTTCTGCGTGCAGAATGCGGTACATAACAGGGTCTCGCATGTTCAGATTTGGAGATGCCATGTCAATCTTCGCCCGAAGGACACGCAAACCCGCCTCGAATTCGCCCGCCCTCATTCGCTCGAACAAATCGAGGTTCTCCTCGACACTGCGGCTGCGATATGGACAATTTTTCCCCGGCTCGGTCAAGGTACCGCGATATTCTCTGATTTGCTCCGGCGTCAGGTCGCAAACGTACGCCTTACCCGCTTGGATAAGCTGGACAGCGTATTCGTACATTTGCTCGAAATAATCTGACGCATAGAACAGGCGGTCTTGCCAATCGAATCCAAGCCATCTGACGTCCTCTATAATCGAATTTATGTATTCCTGTTCTTCCTTGATTGGATTGGTGTCATCGAAGCGCAGATTGCAAAGTCCGTTAAACTCGCCTGCGATACCGAAATTAAGGCAGATACTCTTGGCGTGTCCGATATGCAGATAGCCGTTCGGCTCAGGCGGAAATCGCGTCACGGCCTGGCCGCCCCATTTATTAGTCTTTAAGTCTTCGGCAACAATCGCACGGATAAAATCGAGCCTGGTTGTAGATTCATTTGTGTTCATATTAGCGACACCTTTCACATTTTTGGTGTTGTTATCTTGTAATTTAGCACATTACAGGTATCCCGGAAAGACAAAATTGGCGATTACATCGTGATGCGAACTTGTGGACTTCGTGTGGTATGATAATGTTTCCTTCACGAGTTTGTTTTTGAATAGACCCCTCGGCTGCGCTCGGGGTGACTGTCCTTCTTTTCCCCTGTTTGTCAGAACACGATATATATTATAAAAAACTTGACCGCCGGTTTTTCTTTTGCATAATACGATATAATGTGATATATTTGACCTTGTTGAGCCGGCTACGAAGACCGCTGAAAGCAGCGGTGTTCGTAATCTGCTCGCAGGGCTTTTGTAAGGGGCTGCATTTTGCGGTTCTCAACTAAATGAAAGCCACAAAAGCAGGACAAAATTAAATGAACGAAGAAACTCAGCAGCAAATCGAGCAGGTAATAGATTATAAATTTTCCAACCGCGATCTTCTAACCAGGGCATTCACCCATTCCTCAGCGGCCGACGACCGCTTTTTGAGTAATGAAAGGCTCGAGTTCCTCGGCGACTCGGTTTTAGCTTTGGTTACTTGTCAAATCCTCTTCGAGCGCTTCCCAGGTTACCTGGAAGGTGATTTAACGAAGATAAAGAGTATGCTTGTTTCCCGCGACACCTGCTCTGAGGTCGCCGGGCAGCTCGGCCTTCAAAGGTTTCTAAAAGTCGGCAAAGGACTGGCCTCAGACCGGGCTCTGTCTGGTTCACTTGCCGCCGGCCTACTGGAGGCCATTATCGCAGCAATCTATATTGACGGCGGACTTGACCACGCCCGCAGTTTCATCTTAACAACTTTTGCTCCACTAATCGACCAGGCCGATGCAGAACAGACACAGGGTAATTTCAAATCACTGTTGCAGGAACACGCACAGCAGCGGCTTAACGCCACGCCTGTTTACGAGCTGCTTGATGAAAAAGGACCCGACCACGACAAATGTTTTGAGGCCCAAGTCTTTGTCGGAGATCGGCATTTCTTAAGCGCCTGGGGCAGAAGCAAAAAGGAAGCAGAGCAAAAAGCCGCTCTCAACGCCCTCGTCGAATTAGGCTTGCTTGAAAGCGCTTTGCCGGACCATAACGATTGAAACGACGGTTGGGTAAATGGTATCTGGTAATTGGTAACTGGTAAATAGTTAAATGATTACGAATCTCCAATTACCAATCACCCTGTAATCAACCACGCCACACTGTGCAAGGCCAAGGCAGCTATAACTATGAAAACAATAATTGAACCGAATAAAATCGCCGTCTCTTTGATAAAATTGACTGCCGTGATTTTTGGAAGTTTCGTTACTTTATAGATGATCGCTATCGCCGCCGCTAACGGAAGCAGCCAGAGCATAGACTGTGGATTCCCCCCCAACTTTTCCGGTGCGGTAAAGGTCGCAATTAAGAAAATAGCTTTTACCAGGATTTTAGCCTCCGGCTGTCTGCACGCCTCGCAGATAAGCCAAATAAACAGCGTTGACAACACACAAAAGATTGAGCAGGCCCGCTGTGCTTGTGTATATCTGTCCGATTTCGTTCGGCCAGCCATAGACAGGATAAGCTCCGCCCCTGGTCAATTGTCCCAGCGCCAGCACAATCGGAGAATTCATAATCTGTGCTCCTACCACATACCACGGAGTCGCTCCGAACAGGTTAATTACACCAATTGAGCCGATATATATGCCAACGCAGAAAGTCAGCATAATAGTTGTGAATATGATTATCGACCGTTTGTTCTCTTTGAGCACGAAATGTCCCGCACCCGGCACCAGCCAGGCCAGCAATCCAACAGCCAGTAAGAACAGCGTTTGTTTTTGTCTCGCTACCAGTACCATTATGACGCTTCCTCAGATTCCGGCGGTTGATTGCTATCCGCCGCCTGCTCCTCTTCTCTGACCCATCTAAAGTTCATACGTTTTAATATGTTTTCAGGATTAAAGTGCACCGCCGCCAGGCTCTGGGATTGAATATGCTCTTGAGTATATACTTTCAGAGGCTTGCTCTGTTCGTATTCGCCCTGATGAACTCGTTTCACGAAAATTTCTTTTACACAATAATAGCTCATATCCGGCTTAAATTCCATAATCACAGGCACAGTATCAACGGTGTTACTATCCTGCGGCACAAGCGAATAAAGGCTGTCTATAAACCGTCTCTCGATTTGGGCTTCGTTTACTAATAACCATTTTTGGGCTTCGGTAACGAATAACCGTGCCCCCGGCTCATCCTCGCTTTGAACAGATAACCTGGCTATGGTCTCTCGTGAGATTCTCTGTAAGTTTGTCGAATTTACAAGATTGAATGTTTCATCGGGAACATTTATTGCGTTTGGGTCTGCGGATACATTCGCCTCGTTTGAGTCCTCCTCTTCTTGCCGACCATAAAGCTCATTAAATTTCTGGAGAGTGCTCTCCCAGCCATTTTTCACCGCAAGCTCGATAAACTCTTCGGCGCACTTTCGCGTAGTCTCCATTGCCGCAAGTCTTTTTAAGTCTTCGGTAGCTTTTTCTTGTACCGAAAAAACATCCTGGTTTTCCAAATCCGGCGAGGGCACGCGGTTGGGCTCTGCTTCATTCGCCTGCTCGTCCCCTGTCTCAAAGTCGAGCGTCCTTGTGCTAAAGCTTTGATTTATGCTTTCAGGCTCAGATGCCTTTTCAGCCTCTATCACCCTCACAACGGCCATTATTCGCCCTAATATGTCTCTGACAGGCCCAATATTTCCATACATTCTCGGCTTTGACATATCATGGGGACCAAGCTCGCTAAGGCCCAGCTCGTCGATTGCAAATACTATTTGAGTCAATCCTACAAAGCTCCCTCCGTAGCCACTCAGGTACAGACGGCCAAGGTACTCATCTGCCATCATGTCGGCCGCACCAAGCTGCCCTGTTTGCCCCGTATATAATGTGACCTTGTATTTCTTGATTAATTCCTCGGCGGCAGTTTCATAATCACCGACCCTTTGTTTGAGCTCCTCGGCACTGAGGTCATCAGACGCTGTATCTATATCCTGCAAATCCGCCTCTGTAAGTTCCTTTGCCTCATTCAGAACACTTTTTGCCTTCGAATTTATTTTATTTTGCAGCAGCCCTTTTGAAATGATGGCCGCCACCTCGGCATAGCTTTTAATGCGCTCGGTTAACGGCGAATTCGGGTCGTTCGGGTCGGAAGCCACTTCTTCAGTGAATTGTGCTCTATTTTTTTGGTAATATTCTTCTGCCTCTTCATGCGTAGGCGGCGTTACTATTTTGGAAATATCATCGAGCCGGCACGCAATATATTCAAGCTGTACCCTGTCGGCCAGCTTATATCCGAAGCCATAGGGGTTTTCCTCGCTCACGACACCGGCAAAGAATTTTTTATATCTGTTAAAATGCTCGACTATCCTTTCCTGGTTGGGTTCGCTTTGAGTCTCGGCAAACACCGACGAATCGAATTTCACAAAATTAACATCAATTGTCTCCCTCTCACGGCTCACCCTATGCATTATCTGTGAGCTGGTAATATCTTCACTTGAGCAGCTCATCTTGGCGTACTCCAATATTGACAGCAATTCGCCGAACGTTGTCAGTATCTTTTCCTCCGGAATCCCCGAATGCTTTACAACCGAGCCGATTAGCTGTGAATAGGTTGCGCCTCTAAAATCCGGTATCTGCGGTATTGCTCTCGCCAACAGTTTACCGGTATTCTCGTTTGATATCCTCACGCCCGCGAACTTAGCCTCGTTTGTCAAACAATACCAGTATATCTCGCCGGGCATTGAGCGCCTGTAAATATCGTTGATTTGGCTTTCACTGATACGATAATCGTTTGTTCTTATCATTTGCTGTATCTGGTTGACAAATGTCGGCGAGGTCCTCTGCTCGCTTAACAGCAGCTCGCCAAGCAGAAGCGGGTGCAGGTCCGCCGTTTTAAATAATGGAACTCCTATATTTCGCAGCAGCGCATCGGCATCCGCCATCCGCAGAATCCTTAATTGTTCCTGGGCCATAGTCAGGTCATACCTCGTTACTTCTCTGTTATCTGCGAAGTGTGCAACAACACTATGCAGTCCCGTTGCCCTGCGACTCAGATATTGCAGGAAAGTACCGCCGCCAATAAACCCAAACAGTATGACGATGACCACAACGGCCATCACCTTTTTATTGTTTTTGCGAAACCATTTCACTAAATTCATATCTGTGCTCCGTGCCCACTGACCGAGTTTCAAAATCCCAAAGTATAGGTAACATTCACTGCTTTGCAAGAAAAATAACACTTTCCTCAAAAACCGGGATTTACAATATACGCAGCAGGCAATACGATATATGCAATGAACGAGCGAAAGACTAATTATCCGAAATCAGGGCGGGCCTTCAACGAGGCTGTTCGTTCAATCCCCGGCGGTGTCAATTCACCCGTGCGGGCCGCGGGCGGGGTGGATATCAGCCCGCTTTTCATCGAGCACGCAGAAGGCTCAAAAATCTACGATATTGACGGCAATGAATATATCGACTACGTCGGCTCCTGGGGGCCGATGATTCTTGGACACGCCCATCCGAAGGTATTACAAGCCATCCAGGCCGCGGCGGAAAAAGGGACCTCGTTTGGAGCGCCGACCCTGGCCGAGACCGCATTGGCCGAAAAAATAATCGCCGCTTTCGACTCCATCGAAAAGGTCCGCCTCCTCAGCAGCGGCACCGAAGCGGCAATGACCGCCATTCGGCTGGCACGCGGATTTACCAAAAAGGATTTCATAATCAAAATGACCGGCTGTTATCACGGCCACAGCGATTCACTGCTCGTGGCTGCGGGTTCCGGACTTGCCGAGAGCGGCAGCCCATCGAGCGGCGGTGTCCCGGATTCGATTGCGGAGCTGACCATCGTAATCCCGTATAATGATATTGATGCAGCCAGGAAGGCCTTTGAAATGCACAAGGGCAAATTCGCAGCGGTCATTCTCGAACCTGTCGCCGCGAATATGGGCGTGGTGCCGCCAATGAAAGATTACCTTCAAACGCTGCGGAGCTTATGTGACGAAAACGATGTTCTTTTGATATTCGACGAGGTAATAACCGGCTTTCGCATTGCACTTGGCGGTGCACAGGAGCTTTTCAGCCTGACCGCTGATATTACGTGTCTGGGCAAAATCATAGGAGCAGGTCTGCCCGCAGCCGCGGTCGGAGGCCGAGCGGACATTATGGATACCCTCGCACCTCTCGGCCCGGTCTACCAGGCCGGCACCCTCAGCGGCAACCCAATCGCAACCGCAGCAGCAAATGCAACACTGGATATACTGGCGAAAGGAAACTGCTACCAAAAACTCGAATCTTCGGCAGCCCTGTTAGAAGCAGGCCTGACCAAGGCCGCCAAAGACGCGAATATTCCCCTTACAATCAACCGTGTCGGCTCGATTATGAGCTGTTTCTTCACCGAAAGGCCGGTACGAAACTTCGCCGATGTCCGGTCAACAAATATAAAACAATTTAAGAGGTTCTTTGCAGAAATGCTAAAGCAGGGTATTTACCTTGCCCCAAGCGCCTATGAAGCAATGTTTGTTTCTTTAGCTCACTCGCAGCAGGACATTGAAAAGACCATCGAAGCGGCACAAAATACTTTTCCCAGGCTCAAAAATTAAAACCTAAAAGCACCAATTATTTTGCGAAAGAACGCTGCTGTTTGAAGAGGACAATAAATGAAAAATTATTTCACTGCGATTCTGCTGACGGCAATTTGTATCGGCTGTGTGCCGCAGGAAAACAAGGCCAATACAACCAAAGACCGGAACGCCGGTAAGAAACAAGAGCTGAGGGACATAATAGGGACAACACACGTTAGCGGTAAATATTATTTGACGGACAAAGATTTTCTGAACGAAGGTGCCGAGCAGATTTTGGCCCTGGGCTCAAGGGTGATTAAGGTCTGGTTTGATAATCCACCGCGGTCTTATCCTTTTAACTCCAAATGGCCAAAGATGGACTCAATGGTTGAAATGGCACAGTCGCCGTATTTTCAAAAGCTTTTCAATAAGCCTTTCAAAACGTTCATTTTAATGTGCTTCTCGGTGGGACGAGGCGGCGGCTACTGGAAAAACGGCATCACAGAACAGCAAAAACAGGATGAGCAGCGGCAGTTTTACGAACTGGCTAAACATCTGCTCACTACTTATAAGAACACAGGCAAGACGTTCGTTTTGCAGCACTGGGAAGGTGACTGGCTGATTCGCGGCAATTTCGATGCAAAGAGCGACCCAACGCCAATAGCAATCAGCGGTATGATAGAATGGCTGAATGCGCGACAGGCGGGAGTAAATCAGGCTAAGCAGGAGGTCGGCCAGGATGGCGTTCGGGTTTATCACGCCGCTGAGGTGAACCGTGTCGTTGTTTCTATGAAGCAGGGCAGGCCCAATATGGTCAATGCCGTCCTGCCGCATACCAATCTGGACTTGGTTTCATACTCGGCCTGGGACGCGGCTACTGAACATTTTGAAAATCCACAAGTTCTGCGCGATGCGCTGGATTTTATAGCCGACAACATGCCGGACAGCCCGGATTTCGGCGATAAGAATGTGTATCTGGGCGAGTTTGGTATGCCGGAAAACGTTTATTCTGTCGAGCAAATTCAAAAGGCGATTCCAAACGCAGTGCAGACTGCCCTGGACTGGGGATGTCCCTATGTAGTCTATTGGCAACTGTATTGTAATGAATTAAAGAAGGGAAAAGGGCCGCCGCCGGTGCGCGGTAACGATGATGTACGCGGCTTCTGGCTTATCAGGCCGGATGGCTCCAAAGCCTGGACCTGGGACTATTTTTATCAACTGTTGAATTCCGCCAGTCAAAAATAGCAAGCTAACACCATGGAGGACAAACTGATGTTAAGAATGAAAATGATTATCCGTGCAAAGTGCATCATCGCAGCCGGATTTTTCTGTGTCCTAATCGTAACTTCTGTATTTGGCGTAGAGAAGGCTAAAACCGAGCCTGGGTCGCAGCCACAGCCGCGAGGTTACTCCATTCCACTTATCGACCTCGCCGGCCAGAAGCACCGGCAGATAATCGTCGACGCCGAACCCAGCCAGTACCTCGGCCATCCAACAACCGTGCTGCTGGAAGACAACAAGACCATTATTACGGTTTATCCGAAAGGTCATGGCCGCGGGGCAATCGTTATGAAAAAGAGCACCGACGGCGGATTGACCTGGAGCGACCGATTGCCGGTGCCGGAGAGCTGGGCCACATCAAAAGATGTCCCGACGATTCACCGCGTGATAGACCCAAAGGGCGTCAAACGGCTGATTATGTTCTCCGGCTTGTATCCAATCCGGATGGCGGTCTCGGAAAATGACGGCAAAACGTGGACGCCGCTCAAACCTATCGGGGACTTCGGCGGAGTTGTCGTGATGGCCAGTGTCGTGCGCTTAGCCAATGGCGATTATATGGCGCTGTTCCACGATGATGGCCGCTTTTTGCGCAGGATCGGCAAGAGAACGAAGTTTCAGGTATTCAAGATAATTTCCAGAGACGGCGGCCTGACGTGGGGCCAGCCGCAGGTGATTGTCGAGCACCCGAGCGCGCATCTTTGTGAGCCGGGCGCGGTACGTTCGCCGGACGGCAGACAACTGGCCATACTGCTGCGGGAGAACAGCCGAAAATTCAACTCCTTTGTCTCATTCACCAAAGACGAGGGCAAGACCTGGTCGAAGCCGAGGGAATTGCCCGGCGCTTTGACCGGCGACCGGCACGTGGGGCGCTACGCTCCGGATGGTCGCCTTGTGGTTGTCTTCCGTGACATGACCCATGAAAGTGCTACAAAAGGCGACTTTGTTGCGTGGGTTGGAACGTACGATGACATCGTTAAGGGCCGCCAGGGCCAATACCGCGTGCGTTTGCTGGATAACAAATCCGGGCGTGGCGACACCGGCTACGCCGGCCTTGAGCTTTTACCTGACGGTACGTTTGTCGCTACGACCTATTGTGTGCTCAAAACAGGCGAAAAACCGCTGGTGGTTAGTGTCCGCTTCAAATTGCGGGATATCGACGCCAAAGCCGCTTTGCAGCCCAAAAAAGCTCCCACAAAATAAAAGATAATTAATAATTTTCTGGCCAAAAACTAACTAATCTGGTAGAATCTTATAAGGCTTTAATTGTTCACTACACTCTTATTCGGAGGAGTCAGAATGAACAAGAAAACAAATCTAAAGAGCTTCTTGCTGATTTCGGTATTTTTGTTGGCGATAGGAACCACGGCTGCGGGGAAAATCATTTTTGTTGATGCGAACGCTCCAGGGCCTACTCACGATGGCTCAAGCTGGGCTAATGCCTATAAGTACCTACAGGATGGACTAACCGATGCCAATTCCTCAGCAAAACCAGTGGAAATCCGGGTGGCTCAAGGTATTTATAAGCCAGACGAAGGGATAGGAACTATGCCCGGCGACCGAACCGCCACATTCCAACTAATAAACAACGTAACTCTCGAGGGCGGCTACGCCGGCCTCGACCAACCAGACCCAAACGAACGGGATATAACCAAATACGAGACCATCCTCAGTGGTGACCTTAACGGCAATGATGTTGATGTCGGCGTCCTTTATTACTTATGGAGTCATCCCACACGAACTGACAACAGCTATCACGTCGTAACCGGCAGCGGAACAGATGAAACAGCAGTACTTGATGGGCTTACAATCACTGATGGCCATGCGTCCTCATCGGGCGGTGGCGGGATGGTTAATATCGGCGGCAACCCAACGCTGAGAAATTGCAGGTTCAGTCGAAACTCCGCGATGTACTCGGCCGGTATGTACAACTGGTCCGGCAGCCCTGAACTGACTAACTGCGTATTTAGTGGTAATTCAGTGGAACACTTTGGCAGCGGGATGTTCAATAGCCAAAAAAGCAGCCCGAAACTGACAAACTGCATTTTCACCAGGAACGCGGCCGAGGTCATAGGCGGCGCAGGCATGTCCAACCACAACAGCAGCCCGACCTTGAGGAATTGCACTTTCAAAGGCAACTTGACGCTAGGTTTGGGCGGGGCGATGTGCAACGAGCGAAAAAGCAGCCCGACGCTGACCAATTGCACATTCAGCGGCAACCTGGGCGGGATGCAGACCGGCGCGATGAACAACTACGATAGCAGCCCTACGCTTAACAACTGTATTCTCTGGGCCAATTCACCTGGACAGGTCTGCGACCATAATAGTACTACCTTGATTAGCTATAGTGATGTTCAGGGTGGCTGGCAAGGTGAAGGCAACATCGACGCTGACCCCTGCTTTGTTGATGCAGGTCATTGGGAGGACCCTTGCAATACCCCAGATGATCTCTGGGATGATGTTTGGATTGATGGTGACTATCATTTGAAATCGCAGGCGGGCAGGTGGGATGCGAACAGCGAAAGCTGGGTTAAGGATTATGTGAGCAGTCCGTGTATTGATGCGGGAAATCCGGGGTGCCCGGTAGGCGACGAGCCGGCTCCCAATGGCAATAGAAGAAATATGGGGGCGTATGGCGGGACAGCCAAGGCAAGCAAGTCGCCGGCCAATTGGCGAAGTATTGCCGACCTGACTAATGACTGGGTAGTAGATTCTAACGACCTGAAAGTGTTCGTTAACTATTGGCTCGAAGCGGGCGAGTGTATCCCAAGCGACTTTAACCGAAGCCAATCCGTCGATTTCAACGACTTTGCTATCTTTGGTATGGAGTGGATGGGGGGGAATTAAAGGTGTCCGCCCGCCCCGCACTTACAGAGTTAGTGCGGGGGTACTTTTTTGGCCTTTTTGCTAAAAAAGACAGAATCAACAAATCCGTTTACCCCGCCTGCCACGTGAGATAGTGAAACGTTATCTCACTGGGGTCAGCCTTCATGCCTTCGTGGGGCGTTAATAATAGGTAAAAAGACGCGACCAAAAGCGCACATAGTAACCGGCCAAATCCCAAAAAAATAAAAAATTTTAACTCCTTTGTTACCAATAACTTAATCCTGTAAATCCTGTCAAAAACAAGCCGTTTTTCGTATCAAACGCGCACATTCGTGCATTTATAGAGGCGCTTCTTTTTTTTGCAGAAGCCCAAAATTAAGGAAATGGTGATTGATATATGGACAATAGTCAACTATCAACTATGAACTACGAACCACGAACTATGACAAACCACGCAAACCGCCTATCCAGCCCAAATTGCCAACTACCAACGGAGCTTGTCCTGAGCGAAGCCGAAGGAAACAATAAACTACTCATGAGCATCGAGAATCAAACTTTAGCTCACTTTAGGCACTTTAGCTCACTTTTCACTAATTTCCCCTCTACAACTGTAGTGAGCGCACTACAAATCGCTCATTTTATGCAAAACAAACCCAATTT